>Ga0209256_1000077_pt1 | contig 230410 bp, 247 predicted proteins | sample AraplaCol_mCL_r2_2_FD_184270 | JGI IMG/M metagenome (GOLD analysis project Ga0209256, IMG submission 184270) | Arabidopsis root microbial communities from North Carolina, USA - plate scrape MF_Col_mCL_r2 (SPAdes) (version 3) | ecosystem: Host-associated > Plants > Roots > Endosphere | place... | reverse complement strand
CAGCCCCGACCGGCGGCACGAGCACCGAACTCGCGGGCGGCTTCACGCTGGCCCTCGGCGAGTCGACGAGCCTGTACGGCGAAATCGGCAAGCTCTGGGCGAGCGGCGGCAACGCCAGGGTGAAGAGTTCGATCAACGGCTCGGTGGGCGTGCGCGTGAAGTGGTGACCGGCTGCGTTCAGTCCGCGGGCACCCCGGCGCGCCAGGCTGTCCAGTTGCCGACGATGGCGTCGACCAGGGGACGGCCCGCGATCAGCAGGTTGGCGGTCGAGATCGGAAACCCGCCCGACTCGGCCGACAGCGAGGCATAGGCGGTCTGCCCCGGATGGGGCCGGTCGAAGTTCGACGCGGTGCGCAGCACGGCCACGCGCTTCAAGTCCAGCAGACCTGCGCCGGCGCCCCGCTTCAAGGCCTCGTAGGTGGCGTTGTCCTCCTGTTGGGTGGTGCAATACCTGCCCTGCCCGTCGGTCACGAGCGAGACCCAGCGCGTGGCCGTCTCGCCCAGGTACTTGCCATGCCAGTAGGTGTCACCGGCTGCGGTGTCGCATTGCAGGACCGATGGCCGCGCCCTGGCCGTCGGCTGCGGATACCTTGCGCGATAGGCGCGCGCCTTGTCGCTGTCGGCCAGCGGCGCGTTGGCCGACAGCTTCAGCGCCTTCCGCAGCAGTGCCTCGTCGAGGCGGAAGACCTCGGTGCGGTACTCGAACTTGGGCTTGGAGTCCGGATCCTTCGCGCCGATGCCGAAGTAGCCGGTGCGCCAGGTCGACGGCATCTCGCGCGCGTCGATCTCGTGGGCGATGCCGAAGTCGACCAGGTACCGGGCCCACGTGGCCGAGCCGATGGTCGAGACGTTCGGGTCGACGCCTGCGATGCCGGCCACGAGGAAGTAGGTCTTCGAGAGATCGAACTTGCCGCTGAACACCAGCGCCGTGATCGATGCCGCCGCATTGGTGTGCCCCATGCCGGTGGTGACCTGGCACACCGAATCGGCGTTGCAGCGCACGAGCGGATCGTCGGCGGACAGGCCCGACACCTTGATCTCCCGGTTGAGCTTCAGCGGTTCGTGCCAGACCTGCGCCTCGGGCTTGAACATGCTGATGATGAGCACCTTCACGGGTATCTGCTGTTGCCCGCCGGATGCCGCCGACGGTGCCACGGACCGGTTCGGGTCGCCCGCGCAGCCGAGGAGGGCCGCCGCGGCGAGGGCAAGGCATGCCGCCCTTGAATACAAACTTGCTACGCGCCTGGAAGCTGCCATCTGCTTTCTCCTTTTTTCGTCGAACAACAGGAAGGAGACCGCAATTTACAGGCCAAAAAAAAGCTGCCCGAAGGCAGCTTCCTTTTCATGGCCGAGCCTGGCGACGCGGATCAGCGAGCCGAGATCGGCTTCACGTCGCGCTTCGGCGAGCCTTCGAACAGCTGGCGCGGGCGGCCGATCTTGTACTCGGGGTCGCCGATCATTTCGTTCAGCTGGGCGATCCAGCCGACCGTGCGGGCCAGCGCGAAGATCGCGGTGAACAGCGGCACCGGGATGCCGATGGCGCGCTGCACGATGCCCGAGTAGAAGTCGACGTTCGGGTACAGCTTGCGCGACACGAAGTACTCGTCTTCCAGGGCGATCTTCTCGAGCTGCTTGGCCAGCGCGAACAGCGGGTCCTTTTCCAGGCCCAGCTCGGTCAGCACTTCGTTGCAGGTTTCCTGCATCAGCTTGGCGCGCGGGTCGTAGTTCTTGTACACGCGGTGGCCGAAGCCCATCAGCTTGACGTTCGAGTTCTTGTCCTTGACCTTCTTGATGAACTCGCCGATCTTCTCCACGCCACCTTCCTTCTGGATGTCGTAGAGCATGTTCAGCGCCGCTTCGTTGGCGCCGCCGTGGGCAGGGCCCCAGAGGCAGGCCACGCCGGCCGCGATGGCCGCGAAGGGGTTCGTGCCCGACGAGCCGCACAGGCGCACCGTCGAGGTCGAGGCGTTCTGCTCGTGGTCTGCGTGCAGGATGAAGATGCGGTCGAGCGCGCGCTCGAGCACCGGGTTCACCTTGTATTCCTCGCACGGCGTGGCGAACATCATGTGCAGGAAGTTGCCTGCATAGCTGAGTTCGTTCTTCGGGTACATGTACGGCTGGCCGATCGTGTACTTGTAGGCCATGGCCACGAGCGTGGGCATCTTCGCGATCAGGCGGATCGCGGCGATCTCGCGGTGCTCGGGATTGTTGATGTCCGTGCTGTCGTGATAGAAGGCCGACAGGGCCCCCACCAGGCCGGTCATGATGGCCATCGGGTGCGCGTCGCGGCGGAAGCCGCGCAGGAAGAACTGCATCTGCTCGTTGACCATCGTGTGGTTGGTCACGAGCTTGGTGAAGTTGGCCTTCTTGGCTGCGTCCGGCAGTTCACCGTACAGCAGCAGGTGGCAGGTCTCGAGGAAGTCGCAGTTGGTCGCGAGCTGCTCGATGGGGTAGCCGCGGTACAGCAGCTCGCCCTTGTCGCCATCGATGTACGTGATGGCCGACTGGCAGGCGGCGGTCGACATGAAGCCCGGGTCGTACGTGAACATGCCGGTCTGTGCGTACAGCTTGCGGATATCGATCACGTCGGGGCCGACGGTGCCCTTGTAGATCGGCAGTTCGACGCTGTCGCCGCCGTTGCTGAACGACAGCGTGGCCTTGGTATCGGATGCTTTCATTTCGGTTTACTTTCAGAGGTGGATTCAGGACGAAGGAGAAATTGCAGGGCGCTGCGCGCCGTCGGTGCGCATGAGCTGCAGCAATGCGACCACCTCGGCCCCGGCCCATTCGGGCTCGGGCTCCTTTCTGCGAAGAAGGAGGTCGAGGAGGTCGTTGTCCGACAGGTCCATCAATGTCTCCATCGCTCCCGCCTGACCCACGGTCATGCGGGATTCGTGCCGCTCGAAGAAGCGGGCGATGAACAGGTCGTTCTCGAGCAGCCCGCGCCGGCAGCGCCATTTGAGCTTGCTCAGCGCGCGTTCGCTGAGCAGCTCCCGGGAGTCGGCGACGGATTGCATGGTGACTTTCTGAAGAACTGCTGGACCGCGGGGCTCAGATGGCGCGACGCACCATCAATTCCTTGATCTTGCCGATGGCCTTGGTCGGGTTCAGGCTCTTGGGGCACACGTCCACGCAGTTCATGATCGTGTGGCAGCGGAAGAGGCGGTACGGGTCTTCCAGGTTGTCCAGGCGCTCAGCGGTGGCTTCGTCGCGGCTGTCGGCGATGAAGCGGTAGGCCTGCAGCAGGCCGGCGGGGCCGACGAACTTGTCGGGGTTCCACCAGAAGCTCGGGCAGCTCGTGGAGCAGCTCGCGCAAAGGATGCACTCGTACAGGCCGTTGAGCTCTTCACGCTCCTCGGGCGACTGCAGGCGTTCCTTCTCGGGCGGCACACTGTCGTTCTGCAGGTAGGGCTTGATCGAGTTGTACTGCTTGAAGAACTGGGTCATGTCCACGATCAGGTCGCGGATGACGGGCAGGCCCGGCAGCGGCTTGAGCACCACGGTGCCCTTGAGCGTGTTCATGTTGGTCAGGCAGGCCAGACCGTTCTTGCCGTTGATGTTCATCGCATCGGAGCCGCAGACGCCTTCGCGGCACGAACGGCGGAACGACAGCGTCGGGTCTTGCGCCTTGAGCTTCATGAGTGCGTCGAGCAGCATGCGCTCGTGGCCGTCGAGTTCGATCTCGACCGTCTGCATGTAGGGCTTGGCGTCCTTGTCCGGGTCGTAGCGGTAAATCTGGAATGTGCGCTTCATCGTAGTGACCTTGTGAATGCTTTGTGTGAGCTGACTGTGAGCCGCTCGCTTAGAACGTGCGGACCTTCGGCGGAACCGAGGCCACGGTGAGCGGCTGCAGCTTGACCGGCTTGTACGAGAGGCGGTTGTCGGCGCTGTACCAGAGCGTGTGCTTCATCCAGTTGGCGTCGTCGCGGCCCAGCGGTGCGACCGGATCGTCGGCCGGGCGTTCGTAGTCTTCCACCGTGTGGGCACCGCGGCATTCCTTGCGGGCAGCAGCCGAGACCATGGTGGCCTGCGCCACTTCGATCAGGTTGTCGACTTCCAGGGCTTCGATGCGGGCGGTGTTGAACACCTTCGACTTGTCCTTCAGGCCGATGGCCTTGACGCGCTCGCGCACGGCGGCGATCTTGACCACGCCTTCGTCCATCGAGGCCTGCTTGCGGAACACGGCGGCATGCTGCTGCATGACGGCGCGGATCTCGCCGGCCACGTCCTGCGCGTACTCGCCGCCGGTGGAGGCTTCGAGGCGGTTCAGGCGCTCCAGCGTGCGGTCGGCCGCGTCGTTGGGCAGGGGCTTGTGTTCCTTGAGCTTGTCGGCGAACTCGACGATGTGGTTGCCGGCGGCACGGCCGAACACCAGCAGGTCGAGCAGCGAGTTGGTGCCCAGGCGGTTGGCGCCGTGGACGCTCACGCAGGAGCATTCGCCGACGGCGTAGAGGCCGTTCACCACGGCGCTGTTGTCCTCGCCCTTCTGCACCACGACCTGGCCGTGGATGTTGGTAGGGATGCCGCCCATCTGGTAGTGGATGGTCGGCACGACGGGAATCGGTTCCTTCGTGATGTCGACGTTGGCGAAGTTGACGCCGATCTCGTACACCGAGGGCAGGCGCTTGTGGATGGTGTCCGCGCCAAGGTGATCGAGCTTGAGCAGCACGTAGTCCTTGTTGGGACCGCAGCCGCGGCCTTCCTTGATTTCCTGGTCCATCGAGCGCGAGACGAAGTCGCGCGGCGCCAGGTCCTTCAGCGTGGGCGCATAGCGCTCCATGAAGCGTTCGCCGTTGCTGTTCAGCAGGATCGCGCCTTCGCCTCGGCAGCCTTCGGTCAGCAGCACGCCCGCGCCGGCCACGCCGGTCGGGTGGAACTGCCAGAACTCCATGTCCTGCAGCGGGATGCCCGAGCGCGCGGCCATGCCGAGGCCGTCGCCGGTGTTGATGAAGGCGTTGGTCGAAGCCTGGAAGATTCGGCCCGCGCCGCCGGTGGCCAGCAGCACGGTCTTGGCCTGCAGGATGTGCAGGTCGCCGGTTTCCATTTCGAGCGCGGTCACGCCGACCACGTCGCCTTCCTCGTCGCGGATGAGGTCGAGCGCCATCCATTCGACGAAGAACTGGGTGCGTGCCTCGACGTTCTTCTGGTAGAGCGTGTGCAGCATCGCGTGGCCGGTGCGGTCGGCCGCGGCGCAGGCGCGCTGCACGGGCTTCTCGCCGTAGTTGGCCGTGTGGCCGCCGAACGGACGCTGGTAGATGGTGCCGTCGGGGTTGCGGTCGAAGGGCATGCCGAAGTGCTCGAGCTCGTACACGACCTTCGGTGCTTCGCGGCACATGAACTCGATCGCGTCCTGGTCACCGAGCCAGTCGGAGCCCTTGATCGTGTCGTAGAAGTGGTAGTGCCAGTTGTCCTCGCTCATGTTGCCGAGCGACGCACCCACGCCGCCTTGCGCGGCGACGGTGTGCGAGCGGGTCGGGAACACCTTGGAGAGCACGGCCACGTTGAGGCCGGCACGTGCGAGTTGCAGCGAGGCGCGCATGCCGGATCCGCCGGCACCGACGATCACGACGTCGAACTTGCGCTTGGTGATTTTTTCTTTTGTGTAGGTCATGGTGGGTCAGATCTTCCAAAGCACTTGAATGGCCCAACCCGCACAACCGACAAGCCAGACGATGGTGAAAACTTGCAGCACGAGACGGATGGCGACGGGCTGGACGTAGTCCATCCACACGTCGCGCATGCCGACCCATACGTGGTAGAGCAGGGCGACGATCACGGAGAAGGTCAGGACCTTCATCCACTGCGCGGCGAAGATGCCGGCCCACAGGTCGTAGCCGATGGGGCCGCGGGTGAAGATCAGCTGCGCGAGCAGGATGATCGTGAAGAGCGCCATCAGGCAACCCGTGATGCGCTGGCTGAGCCAGTCGCGCAGACCGTAGTGGGCGCCGACGACGACGCGCTTGGAGCCGTAATTCACAGACATGGTTGGCTCCTTCTCAGTACAGGCCGAACAGCTTGGCGCCGAGCGCCAGCGTGAGAATGACGCTCGCGGCCAGCGTGAAGATGGCGGAGCTGTTGCCGAACTCCTTGTTCACCGCGGAGTGGCTCACGTCCATCCAGAGGTGGCGCAGGCCGGCGATGAAGTGGTGCAGGTAGGCCCAGATGAGCGCGAGCGCCACGAGCTTGAAGAACCACCCCGGAACGAAACCAAGGCCGCTGTTGAAGGCGGCCTTGAAGCGGGCGAACGAATAGTCGGAGGACAGCGAGGTGTCGAACATCCAGATGATGAACGGCATCAGCAGGAACATCAGCACGCCGCTGACGCGGTGCAGGATCGACACGATGCCGGCCGGCGGAAGCCGGTAGGTGGTCAGGTCGGTGAAGGCGTTGATGTTGCGGAATTCGCGACGCTTGGGCCGGGGAGGAGTTGCAAGCTCTGTCATTGGGGGATGGCTTTCGTGGCTTTTGTGACTTGTTGGCTTGTTGCTTGTTCTGAGGGCGAACGCTTTTGTTTCTTATGGGAAGTGCAAACAACGCAAAATTCTATTGCAATGCACCATCGCGCTGCGGACGCATGCGAGTCACTGCACCGTTGCAGTCGGATGCTATTGACTTCGTAGCGCAATGCTCACGTTGCATGCGCGCGCTGGCGCACCTGTGTTCGGCGTTCATCTGCATCGCGGTCAGCCCAGCTGGTTCCTGTAATGGTGCGTGTCGGTGCGATAGAGGCCGCGGCGCAGCTCCATCGGCGTGTCATGGTAGGTGTGCGCCACGCGTTCCACGCTCAGCAGGGGCATCTGCGGCGGCACGTCGAGCAGCGCGGCCTGTTCGGCATCGGGCAGCACGGCGCGGATCTTTTCTTCCGCGCGCACCATGCGAACGCCGAACTCGGTTTCGAAGAGCGCGTACATCGGGCCGGGCCATGCGCGCAGCCGCTCGGCGGTGAGTCCCTTGAAGGGCGCGCCGGGCAGCCAGAGGTCTTCGAGGATGGTGGGCACGCCGCCGTAGGCAAGTACGCGGCGTACCTGCAGCACGGCGTCGGCGGTGCGCAGGCCGAGTGCGCGCGCCACGTCGGCCGATGCGCGCAGGCGCTTGCAGTCGACAATGGTGCGAACCGCCGGGCCCTCGGTGCTCGGGTCGCCCTCGTCGGGCACGAGCTTGAGGAAGCGGTATTGCACATGCTGCTCGGCATGCGTGGCGACGAAGGTGCCCTTGCCCTGGCGGCGCACCACGAGGTTCTCGGCCGCGAGCTCGTCGATGGCCTTGCGCACCGTGCCCTGGCTCACGCGGTAGCGCACCGCCAGGTCCATCTCGCTGGGGATGGGTTCGCCCGGCTTCCACTCGCCCGCCTGCAGGCTCTGCAGGATCAGGGTCTTGATCTGCTGGTAGAGCGGACTGAAGGACGGCGTCGCGGGCTCGTCGAATGGGGTGGGCGTGTTCATGGCAGCGGTGGGGTGCGCCTTGGCGGACCCCGAGAGGATATCTTATATAAGACATAAGACGGGGCTCATCGAATCGGCTTAAAATGCTGCCGGTCTCGCGCTGCGGGAAGGTATTTCATCCCGCAGAACCCCTGGCGCCCCACGAGAGTGCCGACACCGTTTCATTACCTTCTGGAGTCTTCCCATGAGCAAAAAGCCCGTCCGCGTTGCCGTCACCGGTGCCGCCGGTCAAATCGGTTACGCCCTGCTGTTCCGTATCGCCTCCGGTGAAATGCTCGGCAAAGACCAGCCGGTCATCCTGCAACTGCTCGAGATCCCCGACGAGAAGGCCCAGAAGGCGCTCAAGGGCGTGATCATGGAGCTCGAAGACTGCGCCTTCCCGCTGCTGGCCGGCGTGATTCCCACCGGCGACCCGCTGGTGGCCTTCAAGGACGCCGACTACGCCCTGCTGGTCGGTGCCCGTCCCCGCGGCCCTGGCATGGAGCGCGCCGACCTGCTGGCTGCCAACGCCCAGATCTTCACGGCACAGGGCAAGGCGCTCGACCAGGTCGCCAGCCGCGACGTCAAGGTGCTCGTGGTCGGCAACCCCGCCAACACCAACGCCTACATCGCCATGAAGAGCGCGCCCAGCCTGCCGCGCGAGAACTTCACCGCCATGCTGCGCCTGGACCACAACCGCGCCGCCAGCCAGATCGCCGCCAAGACCGGCACCGCAGTGGGCGACATCGAGAAGCTCACCGTCTGGGGCAACCACTCGCCCACGATGTACGCCGACTACCGCTTCGCCACCGTCGGCGGCAAGGGCGTCAAGGACCTGATCAACGACCAGGTCTGGAATGCCGACACCTTCCTGCCCACGGTGGGCAAGCGCGGCGCCGCCATCATCGAGGCCCGCGGCCTGTCGTCGGCAGCATCGGCCGCCAACGCAGCCATCGACCACATGCGCGACTGGGCCCTGGGCTCGAACGGCAAGTGGGTCACCATGGGCATCCCGTCCAACGGCGAATACGGCATTCCGAAGGACGTGATCTTCGGCTTCCCGGTCACCACCGAGAACGGCAAGTACAAGATCGTCGAAGGCCTGGAAATCGACGCCTTCAGCCAGGAACGCATCAACAAGACGCTGAAGGAACTGCAGGACGAGCAGGCCGGCGTCGCCCACCTGCTGTAAGCCACCGCAGACCAGCATGCTCGACTGGAACCCCGCGCTCTACCGTCGCTACGAGGACGAGCGCACCCGTCCCGCGCAGGAACTCCTCGCGCGGGTGCCGCTGACCGAAGCGGCACGCGTGGTCGACCTCGGCTGCGGCCCGGGCAACTCCACCGAGCTGCTGGTCAACCGGTTCCCGAAGGCGCAAGTCCTCGGGACCGACAACTCCGAAGCCATGCTGGTTAGCGCGCGCGAGCGGCTGCCGCAGGCGCGCTTCGAGCTGAGCGACATCGCGACCTGGGCGCCGCGATCGAAAGAAGAAGCGCCCGACCTCATCTATGCCAACGCGTCCCTGCAATGGGTGCCCGATCACGAGAAGCTGATCCCGCGCCTGTTCGACGCGCTGGCGCCGGGTGGCGTGCTCGCCATCCAGATGCCCGACAACCGCCAGGAGCCCACGCATCGCCTGATGCGCGCGCTCGCGGCCCAGGCGCCGTGGGCCGAACCCATCGGCGACGCCGACAGGCTGCGCACGCTGCTGCTCGACCTGCGCGGCTACTACGACCTGCTGGCGCCGCTCGCGCCGCACGTCGATGTGTGGCACACCATCTACCAGCACCGCATGGCCGATGCGGCCTCCATCGTCGAATGGGTGCGCGGCACCGGCCTGAAACCCTTCGTCGACCGCCTGTCGCCCGACCTGCAGGCGAGCTATCTCGCCGAATACCAGCGGCGCGTGGACGAGGCGTACCCGGTGCGCACCGACGGCAAGCGCCTGCTGGCCTTTCCGCGCATGTTCATCGTCGCGCAGAAGAGCGGAAAGAACGACAAGGCATGACGAAGACGGCCCACCCCGCTGAAGTGCTGCTCGGCGCACAGGCCGGCGCGGTGGCGCTGCCCGTTTGCGACCACTACAGCGGCGTCGAGGCCCGCATGAAGAAGAGCCTCGCGCTCCAGGCCGAGATGGCCGAGGAGTTCGGCGCCTGCGTGTTCGACGTCACCCTCGACTGCGAAGACGGCGCTCCCGTGGGCGGCGAGGCCGATCACGCAGCGCTCGTCACCGAGCTCGCGCTGGCGGCGAAGCCCGGCATGCGCGTCGGCGTGCGCGTGCATCCGGTCGACCACCCGGCCTTCGCGGGCGACGTGGTCACCATCGCCGGCCGCGCCGGCTCGCGCCTGAGCCACCTGATGGTGCCCAAGGTCGAATCGGTGGCCGATGTGCATCAGGCTGTAGCTGCCCTCGACGCGGCGGATGCCGGCGAGCTGCCGCTGCACGTGCTGATCGAATCGCCGCTGGCGGTGCACAACGCCTTCGAGATTGCCGCGCATCCGCGCGTGCAGTCGCTGAGCTTCGGGCTCATGGATTTCGTCTCGGCGCATGCCGGCGCCATCCCGGCCGACGGCATGGGCGCGGCAGGGCAGTTCAGCCACCCGCTGGTGGTGCGCGCCAAGCTGGCCATCGCCTCGGCCGCGCACGCCTACGGCAAGGTGCCGTCGCACTGCGTGGTCACCGAGTTCAACGACGCCGGCGCCATGCGTACGGCGGCCCGCAGGGCGGCCACGGAATTCGGCTACACGCGCATGTGGAGCATCCATCCGAACCAGATCCGGCCCATCCTCGAAGCCTTCGCGCCGGACGAGTCGCAGATTCAAATTGCCACAAAAATCCTTGTAAAGGCGGCCGCCGCGGATTGGGCTCCGACACAAATTGATGGCACATTGCACGACCGCGCGAGCTACCGCCATTTCTGGCAGGTACTGACGCGTGCCCACGCAACAGGGCGCGCGTTGCCCTCCGAGGCGAAAGCCTGGTTTGCATTCGCGGCCTCCTGAAACGAAACCTTCGAACCCAGCCTCAAGGAAACCCACACATGAAGAAAATTGCCCTGATCGCCGCTGTCGCCCTGGCACTGCCGCTCGCGGCCGTGGCACAGAGCACGACGCCGGCCAAGCCCGCGGCCAAGGCCGAGACGACGAAGAAGGCGCCCCCGAAGCGCCAGGTCACCCGCAAGGCCGCCAAGGCGGTGGAAGAAGTCACGCCGATCAGCGATGACACCAACATCGTCCTCAGCGACGCCGACCTCGAAGTCGCCAAGCGCGTGTCGCTCGGCAAGGCCCAGTGCGAACTCGGCGCCGACGTGACCGTCACGGCCGACGAGAAGAAGCCCGGCTTCTTCACCGTCAGCACCAAGGGCCAGAAGTACCGCATGCACCCGGTCGAAAGCCGCACCGGCGCCATCCGCCTCGAAGACCCGCGCGCCGGCGCCATGTGGCTCCAGCTCGGCAACAAGTCGATGCTGATGAACCAGAAGGCCGGCCTGCGCATCGCCGACGAATGCCAGACCGAAGCCCAGATCGCGTTTGCCGCAGAAATGAAGAAGAACCCGCCCAAGGCCCTGTTCGACGGCGCCGACGGCGAGAAGAAGTAAGCGTCCCTACCCCGGCGGGGTGCGGCGCGGCTCTTGCTTGACCGCCGGAGCCGCCCCGCATGCCCGCCAGCCCAGTTTCCGGAGAAAAGAAGATGTTGCAAGCCTACGTTGACCATGTTGCCGAACGCGCCGCGCTCGGTATCCCGCCGCTGCCCCTGAGCGCGAAGCAGACCTCTGAAGCGATCGAGCTCCTCAAGAGCGCGAACGCGAAGGACGGCGCCTTCCTGCTGGACCTGCTCACCCACCGCGTGCCTGCCGGCGTCGACGACGCCGCCAAGGTCAAGGCGAGCTACCTCGCGGCCGTGGCCCACGGCACCGAGAAGAGCGAGTTCATTTCGCGCGCCCGCGCCACCGAACTGCTCGGCACCATGCTCGGCGGCTACAACATCAGTCCCCTGATTGACCTGCTCGACGACGCCGAAGTCGGCGCCGTGGCGGCCGAAGGCCTGAAGAAGACCCTGCTGATGTTCGACCAGTTCCACGACGTCAAGGAAAAGGCCGACAAGGGCAATGCCCACGCCAAGGGCGTGCTGCAGAGCTGGGCCGATGCCGAGTGGTTCACCAGCCGTCCCGAAGTGCCGCAGAGCTTGACCATCACGGTCTTCAAGGTTCCCGGCGAAACCAACACCGACGACCTCTCGCCCGCGCCCGACGCCACCACGCGTCCCGACATCCCGATGCACGCGCTGGCCATGCTCAAGAACAAGCGTGAAGGCACCGCGTTCCAGCCCGAGGAAGACGGCAAGCGCGGCCCGGTCAAGTTCATCGAGTCGCTCAAGGACAAGGGCCACCAGGTCGCCTACGTCGGCGACGTGGTCGGCACCGGCTCCAGCCGCAAGTCGGCCACCAACTCGGTGCTGTGGTTCACGGGCGAAGACATCCCCTTCATTCCCAACAAGCGCTTCGGCGGCGTGTGCCTGGGCACGAAGATCGCCCCGATCTTCTACAACACCATGGAAGACGCCGGCGCGCTGCCCATCGAGCTCGACGTGAGCCAGATGGACACCGGCGACGTCGTCGAGCTGCGCCCCTACGAAGGCAAGGCGCTGAAGGACGGCAAGGTCATCGCCGAATTCAAGGTCAAGAGCGACGTGCTGTTCGACGAAGTGCGCGCCGGCGGCCGCATTCCGCTGATCATCGGCCGCGGCCTGACGGCCAAGGCGCGCGAGGCCCTGGGCCTGCCCGCATCGACGCTGTTCCGCCTGCCGCAAAGCCCGGTCGACACCAAGAAGGGCTTCTCGCTGGCCCAGAAGATGGTCGGCCGCGCCTGCGGCCTGCCCGAAGGCCAGGGCGTGCGCCCCGGCACGTACTGCGAACCCAAGATGACCTCGGTCGGCTCGCAGGACACCACCGGCCCGATGACGCGCGACGAGCTGAAGGACCTGGCCTGCCTGGGCTTCTCGGCCGACCTCGTGATGCAGTCGTTCTGCCACACCGCCGCCTATCCGAAGAAGGTGGACGTGAAGATGCACCACGAGCTGCCCGACTTCATCAGCACCCGCGGCGGCGTCTCGCTGCGCCCGGGCGACGGCGTGATCCACTCGTGGCTCAACCGCCTGCTGACGCCCGACACCGTGGGCACCGGCGGCGACAGCCACACCCGCTTCCCGATCGGCATCAGCTTCCCGGCCGGCTCGGGCCTCGTGGCCTTCGCCGCCGCCACCGGCGTGATGCCGCTGGACATGCCCGAATCGGTGCTCGTGCGCTTCAAGGGCAAGATGCAGCCCGGCGTCACGCTGCGCGACCTGGTCAACGCGATTCCGCTGTACGCCATCAAGTCCGGCCTGCTGACGGTCGAGAAGAAGGGCAAGAAGAACATCTTCTCGGGCCGCATCCTCGAGATCGAGGGCCTGCCCGACCTGAAGGTGGAACAGGCCTTCGAGCTGAGCGACGCCTCGGCCGAACGCTCGGCTGCCGGCTGCACGGTGCACCTGAACAAGGAACCGATCATCGAGTACATCAACAGCAACATCACGCTGATGAAGTGGATGATCGCCGAGGGCTATGCCGACGCCCGCACGCTGCAGCGCCGCATCGCCGCGCAGGAAGCCTGGCTGAAGGACCCGCAGCTGCTCAAGGGCGACGACGACGCCGAATACGCGGCCGTCATCGAGATCGACCTGGCCGACATCCACGAGCCGATCGTGGCCTGCCCGAACGACCCCGACGACGTGAAGACGCTGTCGGACGTGGCCGGCGCCAAGATCGACGAAGTGTTCATCGGTTCGTGCATGACCAACATCGGCCACTTCCGCGCTGCGTCGAAGCTGCTGGAAGGCAAGCGCGACATCCCGGTCAAGCTGTGGATCGCGCCCCCGACCAAGATGGACGCGCAGCAGCTCACCGAGGAAGGCCACTACGGCGTGTTCGGCAATGCCGGCGCCCGCACCGAGATGCCCGGCTGCTCGCTGTGCATGGGCAACCAGGCACAGGTGCGCGAAGGCGCCACCGTGATGTCGACCAGCACCCGCAACTTCCCGAACCGCCTGGGCAAGAACACCAATGTGTACCTGGGCTCGGCGGAGCTGGCTTCCATCTGCTCGAAGCTCGGACGCATCCCGACGCGCGAGGAGTACATGGCCGACATCGGCGTGATCAACAGCAACGGCGACAAGATCTACCAGTACCTGAACTTCGACAAGATCGAGGACTACAAGGGCGTGGCGGATACGGTCGCGGCCTGATCGGGCTCTCCCGGGGTGATCTGCGGATCGCCCGATGAAACGAGCCCCGCAAGCCTCGCTTCTGCGGGGCTTTTTCTTTTTCAGGGCGAAGGCTGGTTGGGCTGCAGGTACTCCTGCCCCGTGAGCACCATCGCCGCGCCGGCCGGGCCGCCCACCGCATGGGGCAGGGCGTTCAGCAGCGAGTTCGCGAAGTCGCCGCGGTACAGCTTGGCGCCCTGGTGGGAGAGGTTGGAGTTGGCGTCGATGTAGATCGACTCGCCCAGCCCCGTCCAGAGGCGGCAGAAGCCGTAGTCCTCCGACAGGTAGCGCCGCGTCTGCGGATCGACCATGACGTCGAAGAAGCGGTAGTGCAGGCCCAGGTCGGCCTCGCCGATGCTGTCGGGCACGTAGCTGAGATCGGGGTAGCTCGCCATGAGCCGCTCGAACACCGATCGCCTGATCACCATGAAGCCGGTCGGCGCCTCGGTCATCTTCATGAAGCCGTCGGGCTGCACCTCCAGTTCGACCCGCGAGGTGGTCGCGGATGCCTGGGCGTTGACCGTGTAGCGGGTGAAGGTGGACTCGAACTGCTGCTGCGTCGTGCCAGCGGCCACGCCGCCTTCGGGCCAGTTCTCCCGCTTCAGCGGGTAGACCCCCGCCGCGACGTCGTAGCCCGACAGCAGCAGGCGGAAGGCCGCCTGCGCCGAGAAGCCGATGTCGGCGTCGACCCAGAAAAGGTGCGTCCACTGCGGATTGGCCAGGAACTGGGCCACGCAGTTGTTCCGCGCGCGCGTCACCAGGCTCTCGCCCTGGTGCGTGAACACCTGCAGCCGCATGCCGGCACGCTCGGCCTGCACGGCGAAGTTCAGCATCGAGTTGACGTAGTTCAGGAAGACCTTGCCGTCGTGGCTTGGCGTCACGATCACTGGGAAGAACTGCCGGAGTTCGGATGGATCGAGCATGTCGGTTCCGTTCGCTTGTCGTTGGCCGGGTGACTGCCGAGCTTATCGGGCCGCGCGCCGCATCAGGCCGAGCAGCAGGGTGTCGTAGACCTCCGTGGCCGCGGCGTTGTCGGGAAGGTAGCGGCCGATCAGGCTGCGCTGGCGCTCGCGGTACGCGCCAGCCTGCGCGTCGTGCGTGTCGATGGCCTCGACCACGCGGGTGCTGGCGCCGGACACGTCGTTGCCCTGGTAGTAGTAGCCCAGGTCCGCGCACAGGTGGGCGTTGTGCACCAGCGGGTAGCCCTGCCAGCAGGTCTCCAGGTAGAAGTAGTTCAGCGGGTTCTCCCACTGGTGCGAGACCACGATGTCGGTGTTCTGCGCGAGGAACACGGGCGTTTCGTGCCGGCCCAGGAAGACCGCCTTGTGCTGGCGCACCAGGTCGAGCTGGTTCATCAGCGTGATGAACTCCATGTTCTCCTTCGCCAGCCGCTCGGCGTTGGTGACCTGCAGCAGCGCGATGGCCTCGGGCCGCGCCCGGTAGGCCAGCTCGGCGATCAGCACCGGGTAGAGGCAGAACTTCACCACGTTGATGTTCGGCTCCATCACGCTCAACCGGCGCGGGCCGGCCTTCGGCTGGTAGACGCCGGCATCGGGCAGGCCGCGCGTGCGCTCGTCCAGGAACACCGGACTCCACACGAAGGGCACCGGGCGCGCATCGGCCCGGCGCAGCACCTCGAAGTACGGCTGGCTGATGTTGGCGACCTGCGGAACCATCCAGATGTCGTCGTAGCGCTGGTTGACGAACAGGTTCTGTCCCCAGAGCGGCTTGCTGAACAGCATCGCCTCCATGGCGTGCACGTACTCGAAGCCGCAGCAGTACGACACCAGCCGCGCGCCGCGCTGCTTGAGGTAGTCGGTCTGCGCCGCGTCGATCTGGCCTCCGAGCTCGATCAGCACGTCCACGCTGTCCTTGGCCGCCTCGAAGGTCACGGTGGGCCAGCGTGACTGGTCCCAGGGCAGGGCCTGGGTGATCGGGACGGCCGTGGTGTTAACGAGCACTACCGAGGCCACGGTCGGGCAGTGCTTCAGCGCCTCCGCCAGGAACACGGCGTTCTGCTTGATCCCGTTGTTCCACAGCGTTTCGGCCTCGTGATGGAGGCCGATGGTGATTCCGATGCGCAGCCTTGGGGCGAGAGACATTTGAATTGTTTCTTAAATGTTAATTGCCGGAGGTGGACTCATTTGCGTGAAAAAAGTCACGAGGCTTGCTATTGGGTCGTGATCAATTTCACGATTTTAATTTCACGGCAGACCTTTGCATTCAAAGAAATCGAAAAGCGAACCACCGTGCGGCATCACGGAGAACGCCTGGAAAAGGCCGTCAGATGGGAGGTGTTCGATGCAAATGAATGGAGTTGGAGGTCTGCATGGCTTCAATTGGAACCCTGTTTCAACGTTCGACGACCGCTTCTGGCATGCAAGGCAGGACGCTTTTTGAAATTTTTGTGAACTAAATCATCAGAGTCGATTTTGAAGAATGCTGCGGTGCATCGGAAATGTAAACAACTCCGTACATTCCACCATTCTTGTAATTGAGGTGCCGTATTGAGTGCCTCCGCGATGGAGCCTGAGGCCGGAAGCATCGCATTTCCGCTATCCGAATCCGTCCACACCGCGAGCCGAAAGTCACATGAACAAGTCTTACAGAAGCATATGGAATGAATCCCTTGGCGCCTGGGTGGCGGCATCGGAGATCACCTCGGCGCGCGGCAAGCGAAGCGGTTCCAGCGTGACCGCCACGGTCGCGGCAATCGGTCTGGCGATCGCCTCCATGGCCTTCGGCCCGCATGCGGGGGCCTCGGTGCTCGGGCCGTCGGGCACCTGCGTGACCGGCGGCGGCACCGGCCCCGATGGCACGACGGCGTACGGGGCGACCGTCGCCCCGGTCGATGGCTCGGGCGTGTGGTCGACGGTCGCCGGCTGTTCCTCGAACGGCGGCAACTTCCTGGGCGTGACGACGATCGGCTCCTTCACCACCGCCCAGGGCGCGGGCGCCACGGCCATCGGCATGGCGGCGGTGGCCAACAAGCTCGCCACCGCGCTGGGCCACCAGGCCCAGGCCACCGGCATCACGAGCCTGGCCGCCGGCTTCAATGCACGCAGCGCCGGCGACAACAGCACCGCCCTCGGTTCCGCCGCCAATGCGATCGGCACCAGCAGCGTGGCCGTGGGCAACGCTGCCAGTGCGCAGGGCGTCAACGGCATCGCCATTGGACTGAATGCCAATGCCGCCAGTGTCGGTTCCAGCAACCTGGCCATCGGCTGGGGCGCCAATGCGAGCGGCACCGCGGCCTCCCTGGGCGACTCGACCGCGATCGGCACGGGCGCCAAGGCCACGGGGCAGGATTCGACCGCCGTCGGCGGCCAGACCTCGGCCACCGCCACGAACACGCTGGCCATCGGCAACAACGGCACCAGCGCCACCGCGCAGGGCGCGACCGCGTTCGGCGTGGGCGCCAAGGCCTCCGGCCAGAACTCGCTCGCAGCCGGCAACGGGACCACGGCATCGAGCACCGGTTCCATCGCCATCGGCAGCAATGCCAGCGGCGTCGCCAATTCCGCGGCGACCGACGGCATCGCCATCGGCGGCCAGTCCAGCGTGGCGGCGGCTGCGACTTCGGGTATCGCGGTCGGCCGCGGCGCCGTGGTGAACAGCGTTTCCGGCATTGCGCAGGGCGACGGCGCCAACGTTGCCGCGAGCTCCAATGGCGGTGTCGCCATCGGCGCCAGTTCCAAGGTTTCCGGAACGAACACCGTTGCGATCGCCAGCGGTGCCAACGCCAGCGGCGCCAGCGCGACGGCCATCGGCAACAACGCCAACGCAGCTGCCGCGAGCGCGGTGGCGGTCGGCTCCGGCGCGGCAGGCCTGGGCAACAGCTCCGTCGCGGTGGGCAACACCGCCCTGGCCAGGGCCGACGGCTCCATCGCCATCGGCAAGAACGCCGCCATCGGCTCCAACACCGACGTCAACTCGGTAGCCATCGGCACCAACGCCAACAGCTGGGGCGGCAGCATCGCGCTGGGCACCGGCGCATCCGCCGACCAGTTCGGCGTCTCGGCCCAGAACGCGGGCATCGCCATCGGCGGCAACGCCGCGACGGACGACCGCTCGACCCGCAGCATCGCGATCGGCAACGGCGCATCGGTCAAGCCGCCGAACACGACCTCGGTGGTCGATGCGACGCTCGCCCTCGGCGTCAACGCACTCGGCTCAGGCTCGAACGCAGTGGCCATCGGCACGGCCACCGCAGCCAGCGGCGCGGGCTCGACCGCCATCGGCGGCAACGCCACCGGCGGCGCAGCCGCAGCGGCCGCCGACTCCATCGCCATCGGCGGCCAGTCTTCGGTCGTTTCGACCGCCACTTCGGGCATCGCCCTCGGCCGCGGCGCCGTGGTGAACGGCGCCTTCGGCATCGCTCAGGGCGATGGCGTGACCAGCGGCGCCACGGGCCAGAACGTGGCGATCGGCTCCAGCGGCACCACCGCCAACAGCGGCTCGGCCACGGGGGGCGCAGTCGCCATCGGGCGCGGCCAGAAGGCCACGGGCGACGGGGCCGTGGCCATCGGCGACCCCAACACCTCCAACGGCACCGGTGCCGTGGCGATGGGCGCAAACAACACCGCCGCAGGCGACGCCGCCGGCACGACCGCCGCGAACGGCGCGGTCGCCATCGGCAACGCCAACAACGCGATCGGCCAGGGCGCCGTCGCAATGGGCAACAACACCAACGCGATCGGCGCAGGCACGGTCGCCCTCGGCGACAGCTCGCGCGCAACGGCCCTGGGCGCCGTCGCGCTCGGCAGCAGCGCAAGCGCCGTCCAGGACTCGACGGCCATCGGCCGGAACGCCAACGCTTCCGCCGTGGCATCCGTCGCAATCGGCGTGAACGGCTTCGCGGCGCAACAGTCCGTCGCGCTCGGCAACAACACCACCGCAACCGGCCAGTCGGCGGTGGCGCTGGGCGATACGGCCAACGCATCGGCCCAGCAGGCCCTGGCGATCGGTGCCGGTGCGCTCGCGTCGAACACGCGCACGGTGGCCATCGGCACGCTGGCCAATGCGGCTGGCGCCAATGCCGTGGCCATCGGCTACAAGGCCATCGCGCAGTACGCCAACGCCGTGGCCATCGGCAACGGCAGCGTGACGGGCGCGGCCGCCCCGACCGGCGCCGCCTACATGACCGGGCAGACGGCCAACGGCGGCGAAGTCTCGTTCGGCGGCGGCACGGCCGCGACCAACCGCCGCATCACCAACCTGGCCGACGGCGCCGCGCCCACCGACGCCGTGACCGTCGCGCAGCTGAGCACCACCGCATCGAGCCTTTCCACCGGCCTGAGCACCACGAACAGCTCCGTTGCAAGCCTGTCGACCTCGACCTCCACGGGCATCGTCAGCCTCTCGACCGGCCTGAGCACGACCAACAGCACCGTCAGCAGCCTGTCGACCTCGACTTCCACGGGGCTCAGCACCGCGACCAGCCGGATCAACAGCCTGTCGACCTCCACCTCGACGGGGCTGAGCACCGCCACCAGCAGCATCGGCAGCCTGTCGACTTCGACCTCGACCGGCCTGAGCACGGCCACGAGCAGCATCGGCAGCCTGTCCACGTCGGCTTCGACCGGCATCAGCAGCCTGTCGACTTCGACGTCGACGGGCCTGAGCACCACCAACAGTTCCGTTGCGAGCCTGTCGACCTCGACCTCCACGGGTTTGAGCACCGCGACAAGCAGCATCGGCAGCCTGTCGGCCTCCACCTCGACCGGCCTGAGCACCGCCACAAGCAGTATCAACAGCCTGTCGACCGGTCTCAGCACGACCAACAGCACCGTCAGCAGCCTGTCGACCGGCCTGAGCACCTCGGCGAGCAGCATCGGCAGCCTCTCGACGGCCCTGAGCAGCACCAACAGCTCGGTTGCGAGCCTGTCGACCTCGACCTCCACGGGCCTGAGCACTGCGACAAGCAGCATCGGCAGCCTGTCCACGTCGGCTTCGACTGGCATCAGCAGCCTGTCGACTTCGACTTCGACGGGCCTGAGTACCACCAACAGCTCGGTCGCCAGCTTGTCGACCTCGACGTCGACCGGCCTGAGCACCACGAACAGCTCCATTACGAGCCTCTCGACCTCGACTTCCACCGGTCTGAGCACAGTGACGAGCAGCATCGGCAGCCTGTCCACGTCGGCTTCGACCGGCATCAGCAGCCTCTCGACCTCGACCTCGACGGGCCTGAGCACCACGAACAGCTCCGTTGCGAGCCTGTCGACCTCGGCGTCGACCGGCATCAGCAGCCTGTCGACTTCCACGTCGACTGGCCTGAGCACCACGAACAGCTCTGTTGCCAGCCTGTCCACCTCAGCGTCGACCGGAATCAGCAGCCTGTCGACCTCGACCTCCACGGGCCTGAGCACGGCGACGAGCAGCATCGGCAGCCTGTCCACATCGGCTTCGACCGGTATCAGCAGCCTGTCGACTTCGACCTCCACGGGGCTCAGCACGGCGACCAGCAGCATCAATAGCCTGTCCACGTCAGCTTCGACCGGTATCAGCAGCCTGTCGACTTCGACCTCCACGGGGCTCAGCACGGCGACGAGCAGCATCAACAGCCTGTCCACATCGGCGTCGACCGGCATCAGCAGCCTGTCGACTTCCACGTCGACTGGCCTGAGCACCACGAACAGCTCCATCGCAAGCCTGTCGACCTCGACCTCCACGGGCCTGAGCACCGCCACCAGCGGCATCGGCAGCCTGTCGACCGGCCTGAGCACGACCAACAGCAACCTGAGCACCCTGAGTTCGTCGGTCAGTTCGATCTACAACACCGGCACGAAGTACTTCCACGCCAACAGCACCGGCGCGGACAGCCAGGCCATCGGCGCGAACAGCGTGGCCATCGGCCAGAACGCCATCGCCAACGGCGACAACAGCGTGGCGCTGGGCGCGAACTCCACGGCCAGCCGCAGCGCCGCGGCGATGACGAACTACGACGCCTTCGGCCTGACCAGCAAGCAGAACGCGTCGGGCGAACTGAACGTCGGCAACCGCGTGATCACCGGCGTGGCCCCGGGCAGCGCGGACACGGATGCCGTCAACGTCTCCCAGGTGAAGACCGTCACGGCTTCGCTCTCGAGCGGCCTGAGCACGGCGACCAGCAGCATCGACAGCCTGTCGACCTCCACCTCGACCGGCCTGAGCACCACGAACAGCGCTGTTGCAAGTCTGTCGACTTCGACTTCGACTGGCCTGAGCACTGCCACCAGCAGCATCAACAGCCTGTCCACGTCGACTTCCACCGGCATCAGCAGCTTGTCGACCTCCACGTCGACCGGCCTGAGTACGGCAAACAGCCGCATCGACAGCCTGTCCACGTCCACCTCGACGGGTCTGAGCACGGCGACCAGCAGCATCAGCAGCCTGTCGACCTCCACTTCGACTGGTCTGAGCACGGCGACGAGCAGCATCAGTAGCCTGTCGACTTCCACTTCGACCGGTCTGAGCACCGCAACCAGCAGCATCAACAGCCTGTCCACGTCGACTTCGACCGGCATCAGCAGCCTGTCGACCTCCACGTCGACCGGCCTGAGCACGGCAAACAGCCGCATCGACAGCCTGTCCACCTCCACCTCGACGGGGTTGAGCACGGCCACCAGCAGCATCGGCAGCCTGTCGACTTCGACCTCCACGGGCCTGAGCACCGCGACGAGCAGCATCAGCAGCCTGTCGACCTCCACGTCGACTGGCCTGAGCACGGCCACGAGCAGCATCCGCAGTCTGTCGACCTCGACCTCGACAGGGCTGAGCACCGCCACGAGCAGCATCGACAGCCTGTCCACCTCCACGTCGACTGGCCTGAGCACGGCAACCAGCAGCATCAGCAGTCTGTCGACTTCGACCTCCACGGGCTTGAGCACGGCCACGAGCAGCATCAATAGCCTGTCGACCTCCACGTCGACGGGGTTGAGCACGGCGACGAGCAGCATCAACAGCCTGTCGACCTCCACGTCGACGGGGTTGAGCACCGCGACGAGCAGCATCAACAGCCTGTCGACTTCCACCTCGACCGGTCTGAGCACTGCAACGAGCAGCATCGACAGCCTCTCGACTTCCACGTCGACTGGCCTGAGCACCGCCACCAGCAGCATCAACAGCCTGTCGACCGGCCTGAGCACGACCAACAGCACCGTCAGCAGTCTGTCGACTTCCACGTCGACCGGTCTGAGTACGGCGACGAGCAGCATCAACAGCTTGTCGACGTCGACCTCGTCGGGTCTGAGCACCGCAACAAGCAGCATCAACAGCCTGTCGACCTCCACCTCGACCGGCCTGAGCACCGCGACCAGCAGTATCGACAGCCTCTCGACTTCGACTTCGACCGGCTTGAGCACTGCGACCAGCGGCATTAGCAGCCTGTCGACCGGCCTGAGCACGACCAACAGCACTGTCAGCAGCCTCTCGACGTCCACGTCGACGGGTCTGAGCACCGCGACGAGCAGCATCAACAGCCTGTCGACCTCGACTTCAACCGGCCTGAGCACTGCGACGAGCAGCATCGACAGTCTCTCGACTTCCACGTCGACTGGCTTGAGCACGGCGACGAGCAGCATCAGCAGCCTGTCGACCTCCACTTCGACCGGCCTGAGCACTGCCACGAGCAGCATCGACAGCCTGTCGACCTCCACGTCGACCGGCCTCAGCACCGCGACGAGCAGCATTGATAGCCTGTCCACCTCGACCTCGACGGGCTTGAGCACCGCCACGAGCGGCATCAACAGCCTGTCGACCGGCCTGAGCACGACGAACAGCACCGTCAGCAGTCTGTCGACCTCGACTTCGACGGGTCTGAGCACTGCGACGAGCAGCATCAACAGCCTGTCGACTTCGACCTCGACCGGCCTCAGCACTGCCACGAGCAGCATCGACAGCCTCTCGACTTCCACCTCGACGGGTCTGAGCACTGCCACCAGCAGCATCAACAGCCTGTCGACCTCGACTTCGACCGGCCTGAGCACTGCGACCAGCAGCATCGACAGCCTGTCCACGTCGACCTCGACGGGTCTGAGCACTGCCACCAGCAGCATCAACAGTCTGTCGACCTCGACTTCGACCGGCCTGAGCACTGCGACCAGCAGCATCGACAGCCTGTCCACCTCGACCTCGACGGGCCTGAGCACCGCGACGAGCAGCATCGACAGCCTGTCGACCTCGACTTCGACCGGCCTGAGTACTGCGACCAGCAGCATCAACAGCCTGTCCACGTCGACTTCGACTGGCCTGAGCACCGCCACCAGCAGCATCGACAGCCTGTCCACCTCGACCTCGACCGGCCTGAGCACCGCCACGAGCAGCATCAACAGCCTGTCGACCGGCCTGAGCACGACCAACAGCACGGTCAACAGCCTGTCCACGTCGACTTCGACTGGCCTGAGCACTGCGACGAGCAGCATCAGCAGCCTCTCGACTTCCACGTCGACCGGCCTGAGCACCGCCACCAGCAGCATCAACAGCCTGTCGACGGGCCTGAGCACGACCAACAGCACGGTCGACAGCCTTTCCACCAGCCTGTCCTCGGCCGGCAGCGGCCTGGCGAGCCTGTCCACGTCGACGTCGACCGGCCTGAGCACCGCGACGAGCAGCATCGACAGCCTGTCGACCTCGACCTCCACGGGCCTGAGCACCGCTACCAGCAGCATCAGCAGCCTGTCGACCTCCACGTCGAGCGGCCTGAGCACCGCCGCGAGCAGCATCAACAGCCTCTCGACCTCGACCTCGTCGGGCCTGAGCACGGCGTTCAGCGGCATCGGCAGCCTGTCGACGGGCCTGAGCACGACGAACGTCAACCTCAACAGCCTGAGCACCTCGGTCAACAACATCTACAACACCGGCACCAAGTACTTCCACGCCAACTCGACGGCGGGCGACTCGGTGGCCAGCGGGCAGGAGGCGGTGGCGATCGGCCCGCAGTCGGTGGCCAGCGGCGCCAACTCCTTCGCGGCCGGCAACGGTGCGAAGGCGACGGCCGACGGCGCGGTGGCGGTGGGCTTCGGCGCACAGGCCACGGGTGCCAACGCGATCGCCATCGGCACGGGCGCCCTGGCCACGGGCTCGCAGGCCATCGGTGCCAACGCCCGTGCGGGCGGCGGCGGCGTGGCGCTGGGCGACAACGCGGATGCGGGCGGCACGCCGCTGAGCCAGGCGCAGAACGTCTCCAAGGGCACGGCCATCGGCTTCGGCGCGATCGTCCAGCAAAGCGGCGGCGTGGCGCTGGGCTCCGGCTCGGTGGCTTCCACTGCCGCAGGCATGGCCGGCTATGTGCCGGGCGGCGCGACGGCGCAGCAGGAGGCCGCGATCAAGGCGACCACCAGCACGCAGGCAGCGGTGTCTGTGGGCGACGCGGCCAACGGCCAGTACCGCCAGATCACCGGCGTGGCGGCGGGCACGGCCGACAGCGATGCGACCAACGTGGCGCAGTTGAAGGCGGCCTCGGCGGCGTCGAAGGCCAGCAGCGTTCAGTACGCGACCAACCCCGACGGCTCGGTCAACTACAACCAGATCACGCTGGGCAACGGCCAGGCGCCGGGCGGCACGCGCATCAGCAACGTGGCGGCGGGCATCCTGCCGGGCGACGCGGTCAACGTGCAGCAGCTCAACCAGGTGCAGGGCCAGGTCGGCGACGTGGCGCGCATCGCCTACTCGGGCACGGCCATGGCGTTCGCGATGTCGGGCACCTACCTGCCGACGCTCTATCCGGGCGAGAAGACGGTGGGCGTGGGCCTGGGCAGCTACAAGGGCTACAGCGCGGTGGCGCTGACCTTCAAGGCACTGTCGGACGACGGCAAGATGTCGTGGGGCGCGGGCCTGACGACCACGGGCAAGGAGTGGGGCATCAACGCCGGCATCGGCTGGAAGTGGAAATAAGGGAATAAGCCACTGAAAGGCCGCCGAACCGGCCCTCGAACGGGCGGCTCCCTCGCTTCACGGCGTGGGAGCCGTTCTTTCTGGTACACACTCCGCCTCATGCGCATAGGTATTTCAGTCCTTACCCATGCGGGGCAGAACATCTGGGAGAACGGAATGGGGCAGAACGTCCTGTTCCTGGCCCGGCTGCTGCAACGCATCGACTTCGTCGAATCCGTGACCCTCGTCGACGCGGGCGACCAGCAGGCCATGCCGCCCCAGGTCGACATGGCCGCCATGGGCCTGGGCTTCGGCCGGGCCCGCGAACTCACCGACGCGCTGGACGTGGTCATCGAGATGGCCGGCGCGCTCGACGTGCAGTGGCTCTCATACTTCCGCGCATGCGGCGGCCGCGTGGTGTTCCATTGCGTGGGCCAGCCTTTCGCGGCGCTGGCCGAGCCCATCGTCTTCACCGACAAGGGCCACTTCAGCAAGCCCGACCGCTGCGACGAGGTGTGGCTGCTGCCCAAGGACGAAGTGTTCGCGCCCATGATGCGCACCATCCACCGCTGTCCGGTGCACGAGGTGCCTTACCTCTGGTCGCCGCAGTTCCTGGCCCAGCGCGTCGCAGAGGTCGAGGCCGCGGGCTATCCCTTCGGCTACAGGCCGCGCACCGCCGAACAGCCGGGCTTCCGCGTGGCGATCTTCGAGCCCAACATCTCGGTGGTGAAGACCTGCAGCGTGCCCATGCTCATCTGCGACGGCGCCTACCGCGCCGACCCGTCGGCCGTGACTTCGATGCAGGTGCTCAACACCCTGCACCTGAAGGACCACCCGACCATGCTGTACCTGGCGAACTCGCTGGACATCGTGCGCCAGCACAAGGCGACTTTCCACGGCCGCAACGACTTCGCGGGCTTCATGGTGCAGTTCGCCGACGCGGTGGTCTCGCACCAGTGGCAGAACGACCAGAACTACGGCTATCTCGACGCGCTCTACGGCAATTACCCGCTGGTGCACAACTCGCCCTGGCTGCGCGACGCGGGCTACTACTACCCCGACTTCGACATCGCCGCCGGCGCGGCGCAGCTGCGCGAGGCCGTGCGCTCCCACGACCTGCAGCTCGACGACTACCGCGCCCGCGCGCAGCGCGTGTTCCAGTCGGTCGACCCGCTCAGCCCCGCGAACATCGAGGGCTACGCGCAGCGCCTGCTGCACCTCGTGGGCGGCAATGCCGGCTTCCGCGCCGATGCAGGGAGGGCCGCCGCATGATGCCGGCGAAGCTCAAGGTCGGCGTCTCCATCTTCATCCGCAAGGGCGAGCAGAGCCTGTGGGAGAACGGCGTCTACCAGAACTGTTTGTTTCTCGTGATGCTGCTGCTGCGCTCGCCGCGCGTGGAAAGCGCGGTGCTGGTGGCCGGCGGCGGCGACGGCGGTCCGGCGGACGCCACCAACTTCCTCGCCGACTCGCCCGTGCCCATCATCGACATGGCCACGGCGGGGCAGCAGCTCGACGTCATGTTCGAGATGAGCGCCCAGCTCGCCGTGCCGTGGTCGGTGGCGTTCCGCGAGCGCGGCGGCAAGATCGTCTCGATGCGCGTGGGCAACGACTACGTGATCGACATCGAGCGCATGATCTTCGACAAGCCGCACGGCCTGCTGATCTCGGGCGCGCCTTACGACGAGGTCTGGACGATCCCCGAGTACGAGGTGTCGTGCAAGCCGTATTTCGAGAGCACCTTCCGCGCGCCGGTACGGCTCATGCCGCACCTGTGGAGCCCTATGGTGCTGGAGCGCGCCATGGCGCGCGCGCCGCAGGGCGCGCCCTTCGCCTACGAGCCAGGCCGCAGCCGCTGGCGCGTGGCCATCTTCGAGCCCAACATCTGCATGGTGAAGACCAGCTTCATCCCGATGCTCGGCTGCGAGGCCGCGCACCGCGCGCAGCCCAGGCTCATCGAGAAGATGTGGGTCTACAACAGCTTCCACCTGAAGGACAAGCCGCTCTTCATCGGCTTCGCGCAGAGCCTGGACATCGTGCAGCACGGCCTGGCCACCTTCGAGGGGCGCTTTCCGATGTTCCAGGTGATGCCCGGCAAGATCGACGCCGTGTTCGCGCACCACTGGGAGAACGCGCAGAACTATCTCTACTACGAGGCGCTGTACGGCGGCTATCCGCTGATCCACAACTCGCACCTCATCGGCGACTGCGGCTACCGCTATCACGGCTTCGACTGCGAGGAGGGCGGCCTCGCGCTGCGGCGCGCCTTCGCCGAACACGACGCCGACCTGCCGGCCTACCGCGAGCGCGCGCGCCGCTTCATCGCCACCCTCGACCCCGAGGGCGAGGAGAACGTGCGCATCTACACCGCCGCCATCGAAAACCTTTACGCATGAGGACCGGGATGAAGCCGACCCAACGATTCCCCTGTCTGCCGCTGGCGGCCCTTGCATGGGCCTTCGCCGGCAGCGCGCTCGCCCAGGGCGTTCTGGCGCCGCCCGCCCCGCCGCAGGACACGCTTACGCGCGCCGCGACCAGCGTGGGCGTCAAGCGCTGTCTGCCGGCGATCACGCGGCTTGCCACGCTCACCGTGCAGGGCAGCCGCAGCCATGACGTGCTGCTCGACTGGGACCGCAAGCGCCCCGACGGCGGGCCGATCTTCTCGCTGATCGGCATGGAGTTTCCGAACGCGGGCGTGGCCGCGTCGATCACCGCGATTCCCGACGACAGCGGCGCCTGCACCGTGTCGGCCGAGCGCATCTCGGTGGCGCCCTTCACCTGCGCGAGCGTCGGCCAGCAGGAACTGGCCAGCTACAAGATGACGCGGCTGCTGCCCAACTACGCGGTCTACACCGACGAGAAGGAGCCGACCTCGTCGGTCTCGCTGATCGATTCGCCGCCGGGTTGCCTGATCATCCGGCGCTACGTGGAATACGGCTGGCGCGACCCGGCGGCTGCACCGGCGGCGGCTCCCGCCGGTGCCGGCGCGACCCAGCCACCGAAGAAGCGCTAGGCGACAGGCGCCCGTCTCCGACAACCGGGGACGTCCTTGACCGGCCCCGCGAGCCGGCCGCAAGCCCGAAGAATGGTGACGATCCGCACGCGAATCCGCGGCGGCAGGAAGGAGACGCACCATGCCACTGGCTTCATTGATCGGCCGATGGGCCATGCAGCCTTTCTCGAAGGCGCTGCCGCCGCTGGGCGACACCGAGCGCGCCGCGCTGGAGGCCGGCACTGTCGGCTTCGAGGGGCGGCTCTTCGCGGGCCGGCCCGACTTCGACGCACTCGCGGCCATGGGCCCGAACCGGCTCACCGAGCGCGAGCAGGCCTTTCTCGACAACGAAGTGCGCGAACTGTGCCGCATGCTCGACGACCATGCCATCGACCAGGCGCGCGACCTGCCGGCGGAGGTGTGGCGCTACCTGCGCGAGAAGCGCTTCTTCGGAATGATCATTCCCGAGGAATTCGGCGGCCTCGGCTTCGGCCACCATGCGCACGCCACGGTGGTGGCGCGCATCGCCACCGTCAACGTGGCCACCGCCGTCACGGTGATGGTGCCCAATTCACTGGGCCCGGCCGAGCTGCTGCTGCGCTACGGCACCGACACGCAGAAGGCCCACTACCTGCCGCGCCTGGCCGACGGCCGCGAGCTGCCGTGCTTCGGGCTGACCTCGCCTTACGCGGGCTCGGATGCGGCCTCGATTCCCGATCGCGGCGTGCTGGTGGAGCGCGAGATCGGCGGGCGCATGCGGCGCGGCTTCCTGGTCGATTTCGACAAGCGCTACATCACGCTCGCACCGGTCGCCACCGTGGTCGGGCTGGCCTTCCACGCCATCGACGAGAGCAGGCCGGAAGGCGAGCGCGAGCTGGGCATCACCTGCGCGCTCATTCCCGTGCCGCAGGCCGGCATGGAGATCGGGCGTCGCCACCGGCCGATGGACAGCGCCTTCATGAACGGCCCGATCCACGGCCGCCAGGTGTTCGTGCCGATGGACTGGATCATCGGCGGCGAGCAGCAGGTCGGCCAGGGCTGGCGCATGCTGATGGAATGCCTGGCGGCGGGCCGCGCGATATCGCTGCCGGCGCTGGGCTCGGCGATGCAGCAGACCGCGCTGTACGTGGCCAACGGCTACGGCCGGATCCGCGAGCAGTTCGGCATGCCGGTGGGCAGGTTCCATGCTGTCGCGGGGCTGGTTGCGCAGATGTCGGCCGAGCTGTATGCGAGCGACGCGGCGCGCCGTTTCACGGCCGCCGCGCTCGACAGGGGCGAGCGGCCCAGCGTGGCGAGCGCCATCCTCAAGGTGCAGCTGACGGAAGCGGGCCGGCGCGCTGTGAACCATGGCATGGACATCCTCGGAGGCAAGGGCATCATCTCGGGCCCCTCCAACCTGCTGGGCGTGGCCTACCGGCAGGCGCCGATCGCGATCACGGTGGAAGGCGCCAACATCCTCACGCGCGCGCTGATCGTGTTCGGGCAGGGCGCGGTGCGGTGCCATCCGCACGTGCTCGACGAAATGGCCGCCGTGCAGGCGAAGGACGAGACCGCGCTCGGCAAGGCGCTGATGGCGCACGGCCGGCACGTGGCGGTGAACCTGTGGCGCAGCCTGTTCGGCGCGCCGGTGCTCGGCTCGCCGCCGGACGAACTGGTGCATGAAGCACGGCTCATCGCGCGCATGAGTGCCAAGTACGCGCTCACGGCCGATCTCGCGATGGGCATGCTCGGCGGCAAGCTCAAGCGCATGGAGCTGCTCTCGGCGCGCCTGGGCGACGTGCTCGCGCATCTCTATCTGGCGAGCGCCTGCGTGTGGCGCTACGGCGTCGAGCGGGCGCCGGAAATGCTGCCTTTCGCGAAGGCGGCGATCCGGCTGCAGATCGACGAGGCCGGCGGCATCCTGCGCGATCTCTACGCGAACCTTCCGGCGCCGGGGCGGCGCGTGATCGGTTCGCTGGTGCTGCGCCGCACCGCGCACCTGGCGCCGCTGCGCGACCTGCAATTGCTCGAACTGGCCGACCTGCTGCGCAAGGACCCGCGCATCGTCGGGCGGCTGGCGCCCGACCTGAGCGAGCCAGCCGCGGGCGGCCTGCTCGACCTGATGCATGCGATGGAACTGGGCGCGAAGCTTGGCGACGGCACGGCCGCGCTCAACAAGGTGCTGCGCCGCACGAACTCGCTTGAAGAGGCTGCGCGCTCGGCGCCCGACCCCGAGCTGGCGCTGGCCTACCTGAAGGCGGCCGACAAGGTCATCCAGGTCGACGACTTCGAAGGCCCGCCGCGCGATGCGCAGGGCAGGGCGGACCTCAGCCCGCCTGCTGCTGTTGCTGCGCCGCCAGTGCCGTCAGCGCAGCCGCCGTCTGCTCATCCGCAGGAAAGAACGACTCCACCGCGAGTTCCTGCAGCGTGACGTCCACCGGCGTGCCGAAGATCGTGATGGTGCTGATGAAGCTCAGCACGCCGCCGGGCATCACCACCTGGAAGGGCACGGCCACCGCCGACAGCGCGGTGTCGATGACGGGCGCGTCGTGGCTTACCGCGGGCGCCGGATAGGCTTCGAGTTCGTCGTGCAATGACTGCAGCACCGCGTCGCCCGTGGCGGCGATCTGCTGCTGCAGGCGCTCCAGCAGATGCACGCGCCACTGCGCGAGGTTGGCGATGCGCGGCGCCACGCCCTCGGGGTGCAGGCTCAGGCGCAGCACGTTGATCGGCGGCTTCAGCAACTCGGGCGAGGCGCCTTCCATCAGCAGCGGAACCAGCGCGTTGTGCGCGACCAGGTTCCAGTGACGGTCCACGGCCAGCGCCGGAAAGGGTTCGTGGCCTTTCAGCACCAGGTCGACGGCGCGGCGCGCGGCGGCCATCGCGGGGTCGTCGAGCGAGCGCTGCCTGTACATCGGCGCGAAGCCGGCGGCCACCAGCAGCGCATTGCGCTCGCGCAGCGGAACCTCGAGCCGCTCGGCCAGCCGCAGCACCATCTCGCGGCTGGGCGCGGCGCGGCCGGTTTCGACGTAGCTCAGGTGCCGGGTAGAGACCTCGGCCTCCTGCGCCAGGTCGAGCTGGCTGAGCCGGCGATGGGTGCGCCAGTGCCGCAGGTGCGCGCCGAACGGGTCGCGCGCGCCGGGCTGGCCGGCCTTGGTCGTGTGGGAGCGGGTGGTGTTCATGGACCCGCATTCTGGCGTGGCGATGGCGCGGCGCCATGACCTCCAAGGTCATCGACCCGATGCAGCGGGGCCGGAATCATCGACCCCAACGCGGCAGGACTGGCTTGCGGCGTAACCACCCAAGGAGAGATTCCATGTCCGCCATGTCCATCTTCGCATCCCCCCGCTTCCTGCCCAACGTGATGTGGGCCGACGCCGCCTCCTGCGCCGCCACCGGCGCGCTGCAGGTGGCCTTCACCGGCGCGCTCGCCGGGCTGACAGGGCTGCCGGCGCCGCTGCTCATGGGCACCGGCGTGTTCCTGCTGGCCTACGCGGCCATGGCCGCCTTCATGGCCAGCCGCAGCACGCCGCCGCGCACGCTGATCGGCCTTGTCGTCGTCGGCAATTTCGGCTGGGCCGTGGCCTGCATCTCGCTGCTGGTGAGCGGCATCTTCCCGGTCACCGCCGTGGGCGTGGCCTGGGTGCTGGCGCAGGCCGTGTGCGTGATCGTGCTGGCCGAGCTGCAGTGGACCGGGCTGCGCCGCAGCCGTGGCGGCGTGAACATGGTCATGGCCTGAAAGGCTCCGTGTTCCTTTCGAGAAACACCGAGGAACCGGCTCTGCCGGGCCTCTGGTGTTGCCCCCGGTAGGGGGTGGCGAAGCGACACGAAGTGCGCGCAGCCTGGGGGCGAGCCAAGTCCCCCGACTACAACGGTTGACATTCATCCCAGCTATCCTTGAGAGGCTTCCACGAACAAACAGGAGTCTCTCCATGGCCAAAGCCCCGGCGCATGCCTTTGCGTCCACCCTCAAGTCCTTCAAGACCCCGTCGGGCAAGTCCGGCAAATACTGGTCCCTGAAGGAGCTGGCCAAGCAATACCCGTCCGTCGACCGCCTGCCGGTCTCCATCCGCATCGTGCTCGAATCGGTGCTGCGCAACTGCGACGGGCAGAAGGTCACGGCCAAGCACGTCGAAGAGCTGGCCCACTGGGCGCCGAATGCAGAGCGCGTCGACGAGATTCCCTTCGTCGTCACCCGCGTCGTGCTGCAGGACTTCACCGGCGTGCCGCTGCTGGCCGACCTGGCCGCCATGCGCAGCGTGGCCGGCAAGCTGGGCAAGTCGCCCAAGACCATCGAGCCGCTGGTGCCCGTCGACCTGGTGGTCGACCACTCGGTGATGGTCGACCACTACGGCACGCCGAAGGCGCTCGACCTGAACATGAAGCTGGAGTTCCAGCGCAACAACGAGCGCTACCAGTTCATGAAGTGGGGCATGCAGGCCTTCGACACCTTCCGCGTGGTGCCGCCGGGCTTCGGCATCGTGCACCAGGTCAACCTCGAGTACTTCGCGCGCGGCGTCTACAAGAGCCCGAACGACAAGGAAGACAAACCAACTTACTACCCCGACTCGCTGGTCGGCACCGACAGCCACACCACGATGATCAACGGCATCGGCGTGGTCGGCTGGGGCGTGGGCGGCATCGAGGCCGAGGCGGCCATGCTTGGCCAGCCGGTCTACATGCTCACGCCCGACGTGGTGGGCTTCGAGCTCACCGGCCAGCTTCGCGAAGGCGTCACCGCGACCGACCTGGTGCTCTACGTCACCTCGATCCTGCGCGCCGAGAAGGTGGTGGGCAAGTTCGTCGAGTTCTTCGGCCCGGGCGCCGCTTCCATCGCGGTGCCCGACCGCGCGACCATCGGCAACATGGCGCCCGAGTACGGCGCGACCATGGGCTTCTTCCCGGTCGACGAGATGACGGTGGCCTACTTCGAGGGCACCGGCCGCACCAAGGAGGAGGTCGAGCGCTTCGAGGCCTACTACAAGGCGCAGGGCCTGTTCGGCATGCCCAACCCGGGCGACATCGACTACACCAAGGTCGTCAGGCTCGATCTGAGCACCGTGTCGCCCAGCCTGGCCGGCCCGAAGCGGCCGCAGGACCGCATCAACCTCGGCGATCTTTCCACCAAGTTCTCGGAGCTCTACAGCAAGCCCAACGACGCCAACGGCTTCAACCAGCCGGCCGACAAGCTCAAGCTGCGCTATCCGCTGGCCGCCGCCGGCAAGAGCGGTGACGAGGAAGCCGCCCCGCCGCCCGCGGGCGCGCCGCTGGACGTGGTCGAGATGGTGGCCAACCGCTCGACCAAGGCCGCCGCGCATGTGAGCGCCAGCGCGCCCGCCGCGCCCAAGGGCGAAGTCACCATCGGCAACGGCGACGTCCTGATCGCCGCAATCACCTCTTGCACGAACACCTCCAACCCGAGCGTGATGCTGGCCGCCGGCCTGCTCGCGAAGAAGGCGGTGGAGGCGGGCCTCTCGGTCAAGCCGCACGTGAAGACCTCGCTGGCCCCTGGCTCGCGCATCGTCACCGAATACCTGGAGAAGGCCGGCCTGCTGCCGTACCTGGAGAAGCTGGGCTTTTATCTCGCGGGCTACGGCTGCACCACCTGCATCGGCAACGCGGGCGACCTGACGCCCGAGATCAACGAAGCCATCACGAAGAACGACCTGGTCGGCGCGGCCGTGCTCTCGGGCAACCGCAACTTCGAGGCGCGCATCCATCCGAACCTGAAGGCCAACTTCCTGGCCTCGCCGCCGCTGGTGGTGGCCTTCGCCATCGCCGGCAACGTGATGACCGACCTGATGACCCAGCCCGTGGGCAAGGGCAAGGGCGGCAAGGACGTGTACCTGGGCGACATCTGGCCCACGCCGAAGGAAATCGACCAGAACCTGCGCTATGCGATGAACGCCAAGTCGTTCCGCGCGAACTACGACAAGGTCAAGACCGATCCGGGCAAGTTCTGGAGCAGCATCAAGGGCACCACCGGGCAGGTGTACGACTGGCCGGAGTCGACCTACATCGCCGAGCCGCCGTTCTTCGAGGGCTTCAAGATGGAGCCGCACGCTGCGGATGCGGGCTTCAAGGGCGCGCGGATCATGGCGCTGTTCGGCGACTCGATCACCACCGACCACATCTCGCCGGCCGGCTCCATCAAGGAAAGCTCTCCCGCGGGCATCTGGCTGAAGGCGCACGGCGTGTCCAAGGCCGACTTCAACAGCTACGGCTCGCGCCGCGGCAATCACGACGTGATGATGCGCGGCACCTTCGCCAACGTGCGCATCAAGAACCTGATGATTCCGCCGGATGCCAACGGCACGCAGGAAGAGGGCGGCGTCACGCTGTTCCAGCCGTCGGGCGAGAAGATGTTCATCTACGACGCGGCCATGAAGTACATCGCCCAGAACACGCCCACGGTGGTGTTCGGCGGCGAGGAGTACGGCACCGGCTCCTCGCGCGACTGGGCCGCCAAGGGCACGCAGTTGCTGGGCATCAAGGCCGTGGTGGCGCGCAGCTTCGAGCGCATCCACCGCGCCAACTTGGTCGGCATGGGCGTGCTGCCGCTGCAGTTCCGCGGCGCCGATTCATGGCAGACGCTGGGCCTCACCGGCAACGAGCAGATCGATGTGGTGATCGGCAGCGAGCTGAAGCCGCAGATGGACGTGAAGCTGGTGGTGCACCGCGCCGACGGCTCGCACCAGGAAGTGACGGTGCGCCTGCGCATCGACACGCCGATCGAGGTCGACTACTACAAGCACGGCGGCATCCTGCCCTTCGTGCTGCGGCAGCTGCTGGCCGCCTGAGCGGCCGCTGGGGCGGGCGCAGGCGCATCTTGCGTCCGCGCCGGCTCCTTCTTCTCCATGATTCGCATCGGCCTGATTTCCGACACCCACGGGCTGATGCGGCCCGAGGCGCTCGCCTTCCTGGAGGGCAGCGACTTCATCGTCCACGGCGGCGACATCGGCAACGCCGGCATCCTCGAAGCGCTGGCGCGCATCGCGCCGCTGACGGTCGTGCGGGGCAACAACGACCGCGAAGCCTGGGCCGATCGCATCGCCGAGACCGAACTGCTGACCTTCGGCGATGTGCGCCTCTACGCCATCCACGATCTCGCGCAGATCGACATCGACCCGCGCGCGGCGGGCGTGCGCGTGGTGGTTTCCGGCCATTCGCACAAGCCGAATGTGGAGGAGCGCGACGGCGTGCTCTACGTCAATCCTGGTAGCGCGGGGCCGAGGCGGTTCAGGCTGCCGATCTCGGCGGCCGAGCTGCGCATCGACGGCGGCGCGGTCAGCGCCCACGTCGCCGAACTGGTTTCCTGACGCTGCCGCTCCGGCGGGAGCGGGTAGGGCGAGGCGGGCAGGGCAATCATTACCATTCGGCAAGAAAAGCCCACAAATGAGAATGTTTCTTATTTGATGCGCTATGCTCGGACGCTCCTCCGTGGAGCCAGAAGCAAAGGCAGACGCAGACTCGCGCGCTCACCCATGCCGGCTCCGGAGAGCCTCAACCGCCTCCATTCCGAAGCCGATGCTCATTCCATTCCTCATCATGCTGCGCGAAGGCATCGAAGCCGCGCTGATCGTCGGCATCGTTGCCAGCTACCTCAAGCAGAGCGGACGCGGCGCGCTGATGCCCGCGGTGTGGGTCGGCGTGTTGCTGGCCGCCGCGCTCTCGCTGTTCGCGGGCGCCGGCCTGCAACTGCTGGCAGCGGAGTTCCCGCAGAAGCAGCAGGAGCTGTTCGAGGGCGTGGTCGGGCTGATCGCCGTGGTCATGCTGACCTCGATGGTGTTCTGGATGCGCAAGGCCGCGCGCTCCATCAAGGGCGAGCTGCAGGCCTCCATCGACAAGGCACTCGGCAAGGGCGCGGACGGGCAGGGCTGGGCGCTGATCGGCATGGTGTTCCTGGCCGTGGCGCGCGAGGGGCTGGAGTCGGTGTTCTTCCTGCTGGCCGTGTTCCAGCAGAGCAGCGGCTGGGAGGCGCCGGTGGGCGCGCTGGGCGGCATCGCGGTCTCGGTGGCGATCGGCTGGGGCCTGTATTCGGGCGGCGTGCGGCTCGACCTGCGCCGCTTCTTCCGCTTCACCGGCCTCTTCATTCTTCTGGTGGCCGCGGGCCTGCTGGCCGGCGTGCTGCGCAAGCTGCATGAAGGGGGCGTCTGGAACCACCTGCAGACGGTGGTGTTCGACATGAGCACCGCGCTGCCGATGGACAGCCCCATGGGCGCCGTGCTCTCGGGCCTGCTGGGCTACCAGGCCGCTCCGGTGGTGGGCGAGGTCGTCGTCTACCTGGCCTTCCTGGCCGTCTCGCTGTTCTTCTTCCTGCGCCCGGCCGCCGCGCCGGCGCCTCGCGCGGCCGTGGCTCGCTGAAACCTGCAATGTCCTCTTCTTCTTCTTCCGACAACAAGCCCTCTTCGTCCAACCTGATGCGCGTGGCGGTGGCCGCCTCGGCGCTGCTGGTGGTCGCCGGCCTCGCGGCCTTCTGGTATGCCTCGAACGAGGCGCGCAAGGCGCCTGCCAAGGCGGCCGACAACGCCGTCACCGTCACCATCCAGGGCAACGCCTGCGAGCCCAACGAGATCACCGTGCCGGCGGGGCGCACCACCTTCACCATCGTCAACAAGTCGAACCGCGCGCTCGAGTGGGAGATTCTCGACGGCGTGATGGTGGTGGAGGAGCGCGAGAACATCGCGCCGGGCTTCTCGCAGACCATGACGGTCAAGCTGCAGCCGGGCGAATTCGCCATCACCTGCGGCCTGCTGAGCAACCCGCGCGGCAAGCTGCGCGTGACGCCGTCGGCCGCATCGGACGCCGAAGCGGCCCGGCCCTCGCTGGTCAACTACGTGGGCGCGCTGGCCGAGTACCAGACCTTCCTGCGGCTCGAAGCCGGCTCGCTCGACGACGCGGTGCGCGCGTTGACCGACGCCATCAAGGCCGGCGACCTGCAGCAGGCGAGGGCGCTCTACACGCCGGCGCACCAGGCCTACAAGCGCATCGAGCCGATGGCGGAGTTGTTCGCTGACCTCGACACCCGCATCAACGCGCGCGCGGACTACTTCGAGAAGCGAGAGGCCGACCCGGGCTTCACCGGCTTCCACCGTATCGAGTACGGGCTGTACGGCCAGAACGAAACCAAGAGCCTGGCGCCCGCCGCCGACAGGCTCATCGCCGACATCGGCGTGCTCAAGGAGCGCCTGCGCGGGCTCAACGTGCCGCCCGAGCGGCTTGCGGGCTCGGCCTCGAAGCTGCTGCGCCGCGTGGCCGACAACCTGCCGACCGGCGGCGAGGACCACTACGGCCACGCCGAGGCCGCGAACCTGCAGGGCAGTTACGAGGGCACGAAGAAGATCGCCGACCTGCTGCAGCCGCTGCTCGTGAAGGCCGCGCCCGCGCTGCAGAAGAGCGTGAACGAGCGCTTCGCTGCCTTCGACGCCGCGCTGGGGTCCTACCGCGAGGGCGAGGGCTTCAAGCCCGCGCCGCTCGACGAGGCGCAGAGAAAGGCGATGGCCGAAACCGTGCGCGCGCTGGCCGAGGAGCTCGGCAAGGTGAACGCCGCGCTCGGGCTGGAATGAGTTGAGAGACAGCACCATGGACAAATTGAACGAGCCCGTTTCCCCGCACCGCCGCCGCATGCTCGGCGCGGCAGGCGCAGCCTTCGCCGGCCTCGCTGCAACTTCTACCCGTGCTGCCGCGCCCGACAACGGCGCTCAGGTCACCGACGCGCCGCAGAGCACCCACACGCAGGACCGCGTGCCCTTCCTCGGCAGGCACCAGGCCGGCATCGTGACGCCGCGCCCGACGGCCGGGATGATCGCGTCGTTCTACGTGCTGGCCGAGAACCGCGCCGACCTGGAGCGCCTGTTCCGCACGCTCACCGAGCGCATCGCCTTCCTCACGCAGGGCGGTCCGCAGACGGACCCCGACCCCAGGCTGCCGCCGGCGGGCTCGGGCATCCTCGGGCCGGTGGTTCAGCCCGATGCGCTGACCGTGACCGTGTCGGTCGGCGCGTCGCTCTTCGACGAGCGCTTCGGCCTCGCGAAGAAGAAGCCGCTGCGGCTGGCGCAGATGCAGCGCCACCCGAACGACGCGCTCGATGCCTCGCTGTGCCACGGCGACCTGTCGATCCAGTTCTGCGCCAACACGGCCGACACCAACATCCACGCGCTGCGCGACATTATCAAGAACACGCCCGACCTGCTGGTGCTGCACTGGAAGCAGGAAGGCACCGTGCCGCCGATTCCGGCCGTGCCCGGCAAGCCGGCCGAGAGCGCGCGCAACTTCCTCGGCTTCAGGGACGGCTCGGCCAACCCCGATTCGGCCGACGGCGCTCTCATGGACCGCATCGTCTGGGTGCAGCCCGGCAGCGACGAACCGGCCTGGGCCGCGGGCGGCAGCTACCAGGCGGTGCGCATCATCCGCAACTTCGTGGAGCGCTGGGACCGCACGCCGCTGCAGGAGCAGGAGGCCATCATGGGCCGCCTGAAGCCCACCGGCGCGCCGATGGACGGCGGCAAGACCGAGCACGACGTGCCCGACTACACCAAGGACCCCGAAGGCAAGGCCACGCCGATGGACGCGCACATCCGCCTGGCGAACCCGCGCACCAAGGCCACGGACAAGAACCTGATGCTGCGCCGGCCCTTCAACTACTCGAACGGCGTCACCAAGTCGGGCCAGCTCGAGATGGGGCTGCTGTTCATCTGCTACCAGGCCAACCTCGAGAACGGCTTCATCGCCGTGCAGAAGCGCCTCGACGGCGAGCCGCTCGAGGAATACATCAAGCCCATCGGCGGCGGTTTCTTCTTCACGCTGCCGGGCGTGCGGGACGAGCGCGACTGGCTGGGGCGCTCGCTGATGTCCGCCTGAAGGCCGGGCTGCCAGAGGCCCGCAAGATTTTCATCACTGCCCAGAACAAGGAGATCCATGACCGTGCAGTTCCGCCGCCACTTCCTCACCACTCTCGTCGCAGGCTTCGCCGTGCTTCATGTCGCCGGCGCGCAGGCCGCCGTGTCGCCGCTCGAACTGGTCGGCCCGATCTCCGACTACAAGATCTACGTCGCCGAGAACGTGCGCAAGCTGGCGGCGGACACGCGCGCCTTCACCGCCGCGGTGAAGGCCGGCGACGTCGAGAAGGCGAAGAAGCTCTATGCACCCACGCGCACCAGCTACGAGCGCATCGAGCCGGTGGCCGAGCTCTTCAACGATCTCGACAAGGCGATCGATTCGCGCGCCGACGACCACGAGAAGGCCGAGAAGGACCCGGACTTCGGCGGCTTCCACCGCATCGAACACGGCCTGTGGGTGCACAAGAGCACCAAGGGGCTCAACCCCGTGGCCGACAAGCTGCTGGCCGACGTGCTCGAACTGCAGAAGCGCCTGGCCGCGCTCACCTTCCCGCCCGAGAAAGTGGTGGGCGGCGCCGCCGTGCTGATGGAGGAGGTGGCGGCCACCAAGATCTCGGGGGAGGAAAACCGCTACAGCCACACCGACCTGTGGGACTTCCAGTCGAACTTCGAGGGCGCCTACAAGATCGTCGAACTGCTGCGCCCGCTGGTCGTGAAGGAGAACAAGGCCTTCTCGGACAAGGCCGAGGCCAACTTCAAGGTGGTTTTCGACACGCTGGCCAAGTACCGCACGGCCGACGGCGGCTTCGAAACCTATTCGAAGCTCAGCGAGCGCGACCGCAAGCTGCTGGCCGGGCGGGTCAACACGCTGGCCGAAGATCTCTCCAAACTGCGCGGCATGCTGGGGCTGAACTAGGCTCGCCCCCAGTCTTCGCGCACTTCGTGTCGCTTCGCCAACCCCCTTCCGGGGGCAACACCAGCGGCCCGGCAAAGCCGGTTCCGCGGTGTTTCTGGCCCTGCAGCCCGCATTTCTGAGGGGTTGGTCAGGTTTTCGCGAGTGAGAATTGCTAGCATCTGGGTTTTGCTTACAGATGCGCCCGATATTCAGGGCGCCTCCGCTCCCACCGTGCGAACCAACGATTTCGGCGCGGCGCCGACCACCGCCGTCGCCCTGCGCCTCGACCAGCTTCCCAACAACCAGTGGGCCACCGTGCTCGACGTGGCGCGCCCCGAGAGCGCCGACGACCGCGAACTCGTCCTGCGCCTGACCGAAATCGGCTTCGTGCCGGGCGAGGCGGTGCGCATCGTCGCCAGCGGCATCCCGGGACGCGAGCCGCTGGCCGTGCGCCTGGGGCACACCACCTTCGCGCTGCGCCGCCACGAGGCCGCGCTGATCCACGTCACGCCGGGAGCCGCCAACCATGGTTGAAGCCGTCATCCAGGGGCCGGGCCGCCTCGCGCCTACCGCACAGCCGGGCCGTATCGCGCTGCTGGGCAATCCCAACTGCGGCAAGACCGCGCTGTTCAACCTGCTCACCGGCAGCCGCCAGAAGGTCGCCAACTACGCGGGCGTGACCGTCGAGCGCAAGGAGGGCACGCTGCGCACGCCCTCGGGCCGCCGTGTCTTCGTGCTCGACCTGCCGGGCGCCTACAGCCTGAACGCGCTGAGCGCCGACGAAGCGGTCACCCGCGACATCGTCACCGGCCAGAGCAAGGAAGCGCTGCCCGACCTGCTGGTGTGCGTCACCGACGCCACCAACCTGCGCCTGAACCTGCGGCTGGTGCTCGAAGCCAGGCGCCTCGGCCTGCCGATGGTGGTGGCGCTCAACATGACCGACATGGCGAAGAAGCAGGGCATCGCGGTCGACACGGCCGTGCTCGCGCGCGAACTCGGCGTGCCGGTCATCGAGACCGTCGGCGTGCACACCGGCGGCGCGCAGGGCCTGCTCGAAGCCCTCGACACCCCCGTGGCCGCTGCCACGCCCCAGCCCTGGAAGGCACCGGGCCTGGACGACGTGCTGGCCACGCAGCGCGAGGTGCGCCGCATCCTCGGCCTCGCGGTGAAGGAGCCGGTCGGCAGCCTCGCCACCAGCGACCGCATCGACCGCGTGGTGCTGCACCCCGTGTGGGGCATGCTGGTGCTGGCCGTGACCATGTTCCTGATGTTCCAGGCGGTGTTCAGCTGGGCCAACGTGCCCATGGACGCCATCAAGGCCGGTACCGAAGGGCTGGGCAACCTGCTGAAGACCTACATGCCCGAGGGCATGCTGCAGAGCCTGCTGGTCGACGGCGTGATCGCGGGCGTGGGCGGCGTCATCGTCTTCCTGCCGCAGATCCTGATTCTTTTCCTCTTCATCCTCGCGCTGGAAGACTCGGGCTACCTGCCGCGCGCGGCCTTCCTGCTCGACCGCGTGATGGGCACCGTGGGGCTGTCGGGCCGCTCGTTCATTCCGCTGCTGTCGAGCTTCGCCTGCGCCATTCCGGGCGTGATGGCCACGCGCACCATCAGCAACTGGCGCGACCGCATCACGACGATCATGATCGCGCCCCTGATGACCTGCTCGGCGCGGCTGCCCGTGTATGCGCTGCTCATCGCGGCCTTCATCCCGGCGCGTACCGTGGGCGGCATCTTCAACCTGCAGGGTGTGGTGCTGTTCGCGCTGTACGTGTTCGGCATCGTCTCGGCGATGGCCGTGGCCTGGGTCATGAAGCGCTTCCGCGACAGCACGCAGCACTCGCCGCTGCTCATGGAGCTGCCGGCCTACCGCTGGCCCAACCTGCGCAACCTGGCGCTGGGCCTGTACGAGCGCGCATGGATCTTCATCCAGCGCGTGGGCACGATCATCCTGACGCTGACGATCCTGCTGTGGTTCCTCTCGACCTTCCCGTCGCCGCCCGAAGGCGCGACCGGCCCGGCCATCCAGTACAGCCTGGCCGGCATGATCGGCCGCGGCCTGGAGCACATCTTCGCGCCCATCGGTTTCAACTGGCAGATATCGATCGCGCTGGTGCCGGGCATGGCGGCGCGCGAAGTGGCCGTGGGCGCGCTGGGCACGGTGTATGCGCTCTCGGCCACGGGCGACGACGTGGCGGGCGCGCTGGAGCCGCTGATCGCCGGCAGCTGGACGCTGGCCACCGCGCTGTCGCTGCTGGTGTGGTACGTGTTCGCGCCGCAGTGCATCTCGACGCTGGCGGCCGTGAAGCGCGAGACCGGTTCGTGGAAGTACGTCTGGATCATGGCGGGCTATCTCTTCGCGCTGGCCTACATGGCCTGCTTCGTGACCTACCACGTTGCGGTGGCACTCGGGGCGGGGTAAAACCGCCTCTGACGCTGAAAGGTTTGAAGAAGAAATGGCACAGCAACTGATCGTCGGATTGATCGTCGCGGCCGCCGCGTTCTACGCGGTCTGGCGCTGGATGCCCGCAGGGTGGCGCCGTGGCGCTGCCCAGAAGCTCGCGGCCGGCACGCAGCGCGCGGGCTTGATCGACGAAGAACGCGCCAGGGAACTCGCCGCCTCGCTCGCCAAGACGTCGGGCTGCGGCTCCTGCGACACCTGCGGGAGCTGCGCTCCCAAGACCCCCCTCAAGCAACCGCAAGCCGACCAGGCCATCAGTCCCAGCCCGTCCACGCACGCCCGCTGAGACCGATGCCCGCGCACATCCTCGTCGCCGGGGGCGGCATCGGGGGGCTGGCCACTGCGCTGGCGCTCGCCCAGGGCCGGCACCGGGCCGACGTGTTCGAACAGGCTGCCGCCTTCGGCGAGATCGGTGCCGGCGTGCAGCTGGGTCCCAATGCCACACGTCGGCTCCAGAAGCTCGACCTCGGCGCCGGCCTCGCCGCCATTGCGGCGCGGCCGGAGGCGCTGGTGGTCCACAGCGCCGGAAGCGGCGCCGAACTCGCCCGCATGCCGCTGGGCGACGCCATGCAGCAGCGCTACGGCGCCCCCTACTTCTGCGTTCACCGCGCCGATCTGCACGGCCTGCTGCTCGAGGCCGTGCGCACGCGCGGCACCGGCACGCTCGTGACCGGTGCCCAGATCCGGCAGGTCGAGACCAGCGACGACCTCGTCTGCCTTTCGAGCACCGACGCGCGCGCCTGGGAGGGCGAGGCGGTGGTCGGCGCCGACGGCCTCTGGAGCATGGTGCGGCGGCAGCTCGACAGCCCCAGCGCCGCGCAGCCGCCGCGCGTCACCGGTCACACGGCCTGGCGCGCGCTGGTCGAGCAGTCGGCCTTGCCGGCTGAATTGCGGCGCGGCCGCGTCGATGTCTGGCTCGGCCCACGCCTGCATGCGGTGGCGTATCCGGTGCGCGGCGGCGAATGGCTCAATGTGGTCGTGATCGCCGAATCCGCCCCGGCCGGCGACGCGCGCGACTGGGACCAGTCCACCAGCATCACCGCGCTGAAGCAGGCCATGGGCCGCAGCTGCGCCAGCCTGCAATCCCTGCTCGATGCCATGCCCGGCTGGCGCGCATGGTCGCTGGGCGATCGCGCGCCGATGACGGGCCCTGCCGACATGGCGCACGAACGCGTCGCGCTGGTGGGCGACGCGGCGCACCCCATGGTGCCGTACCTCGCGCAGGGCGCAGGCATGGCCATCGAGGACGCGGTGGCGCTCGCCGATGCACTTGCCGATGGCGATGCGGCCGACGTGCCCGCCGCCTTCGCCCGCTACGCCCAGACGCGCTGGGCTCGCAACGCGCAGGTGCAGGCGCGCGCACGCCGCAACGGCGAGATCTTCCACGCCACCGGCCCGGTGCGGCTGGGCCGCGACATGGCGATGCGCATGCTCGGCGCGAAGCTGCTCGACCAGCCCTGGCTGTACGGCGGCTGAGCAGAGGCTGGGAGAGGAGGAACCTTCAGAGCCTGAAGGTCTGTAGATGCTCGATGCGCTCGGCCAGCCCTTCCTGTCCGAGATAGTGGCCGTACTTGCCGCCCTGCATCTTCGCGAGCGCGGTCTCCAGTTCGAGCAGCATCGCGTCGCGCTCCGCGACGAAGGCAGGCGGCACGTCGATGCCCGCCTTCGCGCAGGCATCCGCGATCAGGTGCGCGCTCGCCGGCGCACCGCAGGCCGCGCACTTGACGATGGCCGCGACGTTGGGCTCGGCGCCGTTGTCCAGCAACGCGCTTGTGAGCTCGGGCGAGATCTGCCCGTCGATGTTGCGCAGCGCATCGGCTGCCACCGGAGCACCCGCGCGCACCAGCGCCGAGGCGGCGGCGAAGGCGCCCTGGCCCACGGCGACGTCGGTGGCCAGCGCGCTGCCCTGTTGCGGCCCGTCGAAGGCCACGCCCGCCGCGGCCAGTTCGGCGACCAGCCGGGCGTCGTCCGTTCCGATCGCATGGCGCAGGGCCACGCGCGCCAGCTGCGGCTTGTGGCGCAGCGTGCCTTCGGCCAGCGGCGTGCGCCAGTCGACGACGGCGCGGCAGTAGAAGGTCACCAGCTTGTCCATCAGGTCGAAGTCCAGACCGTGCTCCTCGTGCCTGTCGTCGAGATAGGCGAGCAGCGTCTGGCCCGAGAAGTAGTCGCTGGTGGGCGCGAGCGGGTCTTCGTCCAGGCGCAGCGCCGCGAAGGCGCCGCGCAGGTCCGGTGCGATGGTGTTCACGCTGTCCTCGTGCAGCGCGTGCGTCCAGGCGGGCGGCAGGCCCTTCTTCCAGGCGACGATCTGCCCGTGCGCCGCGCCGGGCTCGACCACCGCGTAGATGCGGTCGGTGTACTCGAAGCCGCCGAAGGGCAGGTGCGTGAGCTTGCCGCCCCAGGGCGTGCCGCCTTCCTCGGCGGCCTCGCGGGCCAGTTCCTGCTCGTGCCCGATCCAGCCCTGCAGGTCGTCGTAGCCGTCGCTGCCGTTCCAGAAGAGCTCGCTCCAGCTGATGCCTTCGAGGTTGCCGTTCATCTCCAGCGAAAGGTCGTAGTCGAGGCGCCCGCCGGCGGTCTCCCGCCAGAGCGCGACCAGCGCTTCGGGAAGAGGGCCCGAGCAAAGTGCCTGCACCGCGTCGATTTCCTCCTGCGGCATCGGCGGCTGCGCCTCGAAGATCACGCGATCGGCGAAGAGCACGATGCCGTGCTCGCGCAGGGTGGCCAGCTCGTCGGGTGTGAACCGGATGTCGTTCATGTCGGCGCCTCCATCGTTTTCAAAAATGTAGCGCTTTGAGCTCGCGGGGCAATCCGGGCCACCCCAGCTTCATGAGGGCGTTTGCGGCGGGTGAGCAGCGTGCCGGTGCTTCACCCGCCGCGCGCAGGCTACAGGTCCGTGCGCAGCTTCCAGATTTCGGGGAACAGCACCACGTCGAGCATCTTGCGCAGGTAGCTCACGCCGCCGGTGCCGCCGGTGCCGCGCTTGAAGCCGATCACGCGCTCCACTGTCGTCACGTGGCGGAAGCGCCAGAGGCGGAAGGCGTCTTCCAGGTCGGTGAGCTTCTCGCCGAGCTGGTAGAGGTCCCAGTGGTCGTGCGGGTTGCGGTAGACCGTGAGCCAGGCGGCCTCCACGCCGTCGCTGGGTTCGTAGGGCTGGGTCCAGTCGCGCTCCAGCCGGTCGGCGGGCACGGGCAGGCCGTGGCGCGCGAGCAGGCGCAGCGACTCGTCGTACAGCGACGGCGCTCGGTAGGCGGCATCGACCTGTGCCAGCAGGTCGGCGCGGTGCGCGTGCGGCTTGAGCATGGCGGCGTTCTTGTTGCCGAGCGCGAACTCGATGCAGCGGTACTGTGCGCTCTGGAAGCCGCTGGAATTGGCGAGATAGGGGCGCATCGCCGTGTACTCGGGCGGCGTCATGGTCGAGAGAACGGTCCATGCGTTGACCAGCTGTTCCATGATGCGGCTCACGCGCGCCAGCATCTTGAAGGCGTCGGGCAGCTTCTCTTCGGAAATGCAGGCGATGGCGGCGTGCAGCTCGTGCAGCATCAGCTTCATCCAGAGTTCGCTGGTCTGGTGCTGCACGATGAACAGCAGCTCGTCGTGCGCGGGCGACAGGGGATGCTGCGCGCTGAGGATCTCGTCGAGGTGCAGGTAGTCGCCGTAGCTCATGGACTTGCTGAAGTCCAGCTGGGCTTTCTCTTCGTGGACGATGCTCTCGGTCGTTGTCTTTTCGGTGCTCATGATGCTTGCTGGCAGGTGGTCATCGCCAGACCACGGCGGTGTAGGAGGGCAGGCCCATGCCGGTATTTTTCTTCGGATAGACTAAGCGCACGACTTCGTTGCCGCGCTTGAACTCCTGGTAGGTCTCGCCGCCGGGAATGCGGCCTTTCTCGCCGGGCTTGTAGCCGGTGTCGCGCGCTTCCTTCACGAGGCGCTCGAAGGCGGCCTTGTCGGTGAGGGTGAGCTGTATGCCGTCTTCCCCGCTGCGGCTGGCCACGTAGGTGGACTTCATCAGGCGCGTGGTCTGGCCGTCGACGAACTTCTCGTACTCGATCATGCTGACCTGATCGGTCACGGTCTTGTCGGCATACGAGAAGCCTTGGCTCTTGACCTGCGCGCGGAAGGCGTCGGGCGCCTGCTCGGCGAAGGCCTTGAGCTGCGGCAGCGTGAAGGCCGGCTGCTGTGCGAAGGCGGGCACCGCCAGCATCAGCAGCGCGGCCGAAAGGGTGAGCAGTCGATGTTTCATGGTCGGGCGCAACTCAGGTCACCGCGTTCTTGCGATTGAACTCGGGGCGCTGCCACTCGCCGGTCTCGAGTACCTGCACGAGGTGCTCGACCGAGTTCCACACATCCTCGAAGCCGATGTACAGCGGCGTGAAGCCGAAGCGCAGGATGTCGGGCATCTGCGAGTCGCCGGCGCGGTAGTCGCCGATCACGCCGCGCGCGATCAAGGCTTGCACGATGGCGTAGGCGCCTTCCTCACGACTGAGGCACACCTGCGAGCCGCGTTGCGCGTGCTCGCGCGGCGTGACCAGCGAGAGGCCCTGGCCGGCGCAGCGCTCCTCGACCAGCCTGATGAACATGTCGGTGAGCGCGAGCGACTTGGCGCGCAGCGCGGACATCGCACCGAAGTCACCGTTGAAGGACTCGGCCGCGAGCACCGTGTCGAGGCCACATTCGAGCCCGGCCAGCGCGATGATCGGCTGCGTGCCGCACAGATAGCGGCCCACGCCTGGGGCAGGGCGGTAGTGCGGCGTGAACTCGAAGGGCGCCGCGTGACCCCACCAGCCGGACAGCGGCTGCTCGAACTGGCCCGCGTGCTTCGTATGCACCCAGGCGAAGGCCGGCGCGCCGGGGCCGCCGTTGAGGTACTTGTAGCCGCAGCCGATGGCGTAGTCGGCATTGCTGTCGTTCAAGGCCACGGGCACGGCGCCCGCGCTGTGCGCGAGGTCCCATACCGTGAGCGCGCCCACGGCATGCGCGGCGGCGGTGACGGCCTTCATGTCGTGCATGGCGCCGGTGCGGTAGTTGACGTGCGTGAGCATCAGCACGGCCACGTCCTCTGTCAGTACGCCGGGCAATTCGCTCGCCTCGATCAGCTTCAGCGTGAAGCCGCGCTCGCGGCACAGCGATTCGGCGATGTAGAGGTCGGTCGGGAAGTTGCTGCGCTCGCTGATCACCAGCTTGCGGCCGCTGTCCTTCTGCTGCGAGAGCGCCGCGAACAGCACCTTGTAGAGGTTGACCGAGGTGCTGTCGGTGCACACCACCTCGCCGGGCGCGGCGCCGATCAGGCGGGCCACCTTGTCGCCCAGGCGCTGCGGCAGGTCAAACCAGCTCGCGGTGTTCCACGAGCGGATGAGGCCTTCGCCCCATTCCTGGGTCACCACTTCGGCGATGCGCGCCGGTGCGGCCTTGGGCATCACGCCGAGCGAGTTGCCGTCGAGGTACAGCACGCCCTCGGGAATGGTGAATTGGTCGCGCAGGGCGCGCAGCGGGTCTTGCGCGTCTAGCGCGCGGCAATCTGCAAGAGTCGTCATGGTGGAGGTTTCAGCGAGGGAGTTCGCGCAGCACGGCGCGAACGGGGGAGGCATCGGCGCTCACCAGCTTGAGCGGCAGCGCGATGAGTTCGTAGTCGCCTTCGGGCACGTCGTCGAGCACGAGGTTCTCGAGCACGCGCAGGTCGAGGCGGCGGATGCGTTGGTGGCTTTCCAGCGTCTTGCTGTCGGCCGGGTCGATGCTGGCGGTGTCGATGCCGATGAGCTTCACGCCCATGGCGGCGAGGCGCTCGACTGTGGCGGGAGCATAGGCCGCGAGTTGCGGGTCCCAGCGGCCGACCGGCATGGTCGTGTAGGTGCGCACCAGCACGCGCGGGGGCAGGGTGCTGTCGACGGCGTGGGCAATGTGGTCCCACTCGACCAGCGGCCCCTTGTCGATCGCGTGAATCACGCGGCAGGGGCCGAGGAAGGGCGTGAGGTCGACGTCGCCGATGCTCTGGCCTTCGGGGTCGTAGTGCAGCGGTGCGTCGGCATGGGCGCCGACATGGGGCGAGAGCTTGATCTCGCTGACGTTGACCGGGCAGCCCGGCGAGATGGTCGCGGCCCAGCGCTGCTGGTAGGGCGTGTCGCCGGGAAAGACCGGCGCGCCTTCATGCACGGGCGGCGAGATGTCCCAGATGCGGGAGCGGGGTTGCAGTGAACGCATGGCGCGAAGTTAGCGCCGGGCGAGGGGTCGTGGTGTCGGTTATTTCCAACACCAGGCGTGACGAGTTGAAGCCGGAGCGCGATCAGTGCAACGAAGACAGCGGTGCAAGTCCATGCCGGGCCCGCGCTCGCTCGCAGGCATCGCTGCCGGCCTCCAGCTCGTGGCAAGGATTGGGGCGCCACTCGTAGATGCCGCAGCCCACCGACTGGCCGATCTTGCCGGTGAGCGCGGCACAGCGCGGCGACGCATGGTCGGTGCCGCGCATGCGGCAGATGGCGTCGTTCACCTCGACGGCGAGGCCCGAGGGCACCTTGCCGCCGTTGTCGTCGAGTTCATGCACGCTGAAGTCGACGCGGTAGCTGGCGCAGCAGGCGCCGCATTGCTGGCAGGAGTTCATGGTTGCAGGGCCGCGTCATGCACGCGCCGCAGGAGCCGGCGGCGGATGAGCCCGCTCGCGGGACGGATCAGCAGCCAATAGAGGTTGAATCTGCGCCGCGACGCCTCGTCGCCGCACCAGATGCGCGTGCGGGTGGTGAGGCGCGTGCCCTGGCCCTCGGGCCGGGCGGTGAAGTTGAGCACCAGCTTGGCAAGGCTGGTGGCGTCGAGCGCGGCGAAGGCGGATGCATCTGCGAGCGGAACCAGCCCGTAGTCGGACTGCCAGAAGCGGCCCGCGAGGCCGAAGGCCAGTTCACGATCGCCATCGCGGCCCAGCGGCGTGAATTCAGCCAGGCTGAAGGCCGGGCGGTGCTGCAGGTTCGATGCGAAACCGAGCCGGCCGGCGAGCCGGTTCGGCAGTTCGCGCAGCGCGATCAGCTGGCGGGCGACCGGGTCGTCGACCACCTCGGGGCGGCTCGCGATGTCGAGAACGCGGCCGGGCGCGGCCGGCACGTGGAGGCTGTGCTCCTCCGCGAACTGGTATCGCGGCAGGTAGCGGTTCATCAGTTCCATGCGCGGCGCCTCGCGGATCGGAAAAGGTCGTCTGCCGGATCAGAGCCTGCCCAGCAGCAGGAACTCCATCAGCGCCTTCTGGGCGTGCAGGCGGTTCTCCGCCTCGTCCCACACCACCGACTGCGGCCCGTCGATGACCTCGGCCTGCACTTCCTCGCCGCGGTGGGCGGGCAGGCAGTGCATAAAGAGGGCGTCGGGCTGGGCCGCGCGCATCATTTCCTCGTCGACGCACCAGTCGGCAAAGGCCTTGCGGCGGGCCTCGTTCTCGGCCTCGTAGCCCATGCTCGTCCAGACGTCGGTGGTGACGAGGTCGGCGCCGCGGCAGGCTTCCATCGGGTCCTTGAAGACCTTGTAGCTGTCGCCCGAGCGGATGCCGGCGATCGACTGGTCGACCTCGTAGCCGCTGGGCGTGCTCACGTGCACCGTGAAGCCCAGAATTTCGGCCGCCTGCAGCCAGGTGTTGGCCATGTTGTTGCCGTCGCCGACCCACGCCACCGTCTTGCCCTTCAGGCAGGAAAGTGCGTCGCCTCCGGCACCGCGTGACCCGCGGTGTTCGATGTACGTGAAGATGTCCGCCAGGATCTGGCAGGGGTGGAACTCGTTGGTCAGGCCGTTGATGACGGGCACGCGCGAGTGCGCCGCGAAGGCGTCGATCTTGGTCTGCTCGTAGGTGCGGATCATCACCAGGTCGACCATGCGGCTGATGACCTTGGCGCTGTCCTCGATGGGCTCGGCGCGGCCGAGCTGGCTGTCGCCGGTGGTCAGGTGCACCACGCTGCCGCCCAGCTGGTACATGCCGGCCTCGAAGCTCACGCGGGTGCGCGTGCTGGCCTTCTCGAAGATCATGGCCAGCGTGCGGTCGACCAGCGGCTGGTGCTTCTCGTAGGTCTTGAACTTCTTCTTGATGATCGCCATGCGATCGAAGAGGTAGGCGTATTCGTCGGCCGTGAAGTCCGAGAACTGCAGGTAGTGCCGGATGGCTGCGGGCGCGGTCGTCGTCATTGGGCTGCAGGCTCCGAGAGGAAGTTTTTGACGATGGGCGCGAGGATCGCGACGATCTCGTCGGCCTCGGCGATGCTCAGGATGAGCGGCGGCACGAGGCGGATCACCTTGTCGGCCGTCACGCTCAGCAGCAGGCCGGCGTCGCAGGCGCGGTTGAGGATCACGCCGCAGGGACGGTCGAGCTCGATGCCGATCATCAGGCCCTGGCCGCGGATCTCCTTCACGCCGGGCAGGCCGCCGAGCTCGCGCTCCAGCGCCGCCTTCAGGTGGGCGCCCACGGTGGCGGCGTTCTCGAGCAGGTTCTGCTCTTCCATGATGCGGATGGTCTCGACGCCGGCGCGCATGGCCAGCGGGTTGCCGCCGAAGGTGGTGCCGTGGTTGCCCGGGCCGAAGATGTTGGCGGCCTTGGGGCCGGCCACCACTGCGCCGATCGGCACGCCCGAGCCCAGGCCCTTGGCCAGCGGCATCACGTCGGGCTTGATGCCCGCCCACTGGTGGGCGAACCACTTGCCGGTGCGGCCCATGCCGCACTGCACTTCGTCGATCATCATGAGCCAGTCGCGCTCGTCGCACAGCTGGCGCACCTGCTTGAGGTATTCCCAGCGCATCGGGTTGATGCCGCCTTCGCCCTGGATGGTTTCGAAGAACACGGCGACCACGTTCGGGTTGCCTTCGGTCGCCTTCTTCAGCGCATCGATGTCGTTCAGCGGCACGCGGATGAAGCCCTCGACCAGCGGGCCGAAGCCGGCCTGCACCTTGGGATTGCCGGTGGCCGAGAGGGTGGCGATGCTGCGGCCGTGGAAGGCGGCTTCGTAGACGACGATCTCGGGGCGCTCGATGCCCTTGTCGTGGCCGAACTTGCGCGCCAGCTTCAGGGCGGCTTCGTTGGCTTCGAGGCCGGTACAGCAGAAGAAGGCGTTGGTCAGGCCCGAGAGCTCGGTCAGCTTGGTGGCGAGCTGTTCCTGGCCGGGCACGTGGTAGTAGTTGGAGCTGTGGATCAGCTTGGTCAGCTGGTCCTGCAGGGCTGGCACCAGCTCGGGGTGGTTGTGGCCCAGCGTGTTCACCGCGATGCCGCCGAGGCCGTCGAGGTAGGCCTTGCCCGCGGTGTCCCAGACTCGGCAACCCTGACCGTGCGACAGTGCGATCGGCAGGCGACCGTAGGTGTTCATGACGTGGGGCGAGGTGGGCTGGGCGGTAGCGCTCATTCGGGTTCTCCAGATAGGGAAGGCGGATTCTAGGCGCGTGGTTTGACGGCTTCGTTGAGGATTGCGCATCACAGCAATGCCCCATGTTCAGGATGCAAAAAGGGGCGCGGATAGAATCGCTTGTTGCACCGCAGCACCTGCTTCGGTCGCTTCATTCAACGATGATTTCCCCCACAGCCAAAGAAATCTTCATCCAGGGCATCACCAAGGATGGCCGGACCTTCCGCCCGAGCGATTGGGCCGAGCGTCTGGCCGGTGTCATGTGCTCTTTCCGACCCGGTGGCGCCTACCCGGGCAGCCATCTGAGCTATTCGCCCTGGTGCATTCCGACGACCATCAACGGCGTGAAATGCGTGGTCGTGAACCGCGCGCTGCGCGATGCCGAGCCGATGGCCTGGGACTTCTGCGTGAACTTCGCAAGGGACAACGATCTTCAGGTGGCCGAAGCCTGCCTGGTGCCCGACGCACCGATCCCCCCCAAAAAGGCCTGACAAGGCCTTTTTCTTTGCCCGTAATCCGGGTTCGCCAGGAACTGCAAACCGATCGGGCATGAAAAAACCGCCCGAAGGCGGTTTTTCACTTTGCTGCAGCGCACCCCGATCAAACGGCGGACCGGAGGATTCCGGTCCGGGCTTGCCTGACAGGTGTCAGGCGGCGGCCTTTGCAGGCGCGAGGGCGAGGGCCTTGACCTTGGCCGACAGGCGGCTCTTGTCGCGGGCTGCCTTGTTCTTGTGGAAGATGCCCTTGTCGGCGATCGCGTCGACGATGCTCTGGGCCTTCGCGAACAGCTCGCTTGCCTTGGTCTTGTCGCCAGCCAGAACAGCCTTTTCGACGTTCTTGACAGCGGTACGGTACTTGGAACGCAGCGAGGTGTTCGCAGCGTTCAGCTTGGTGTCCTGGCGGACGCGCTTACGGCCGGAGGCGAGGCGCGGGTTCTTTTTCTTGGGCTTGGCGGATGCCATGATTTATGTCCTTAGGTGTCTGAGGATGATGCAGCAAAGCCCTCCATTATAGGCCGGGTTGGCTTTTCCGCCGAATCCGGGCGTTTCGGGGCTCCGGCGGGGCCTAAACTCGGCCCCCGTGTCCCTGCTCAAATCCGCCTCCACCGTCTCCCTGCTGACCCTCGCCTCGCGGATCACGGGCCTCGTGCGCGACGTGCTCTTCGCCTCGGTTTTCGGCGTCAGCGCGCTCACCGACGCCTTCAACGTCGCATTCCGCATCCCCAACCTGTTCCGCCGGGTCTTCGGCGAGGGCGCCTTCAGCCAGGCCTTCGTGCCGGTGCTGGCCGCCCGCAAGACCGAAGCGGGGGACGAGGGCGCCCGCCAGCTCATCGACCACGTCGCCACGCTGCTGACCTGGACGCTGGTGATCGTGTGCGTGGCCGGCGTGGTCGGCGCGCCGCTGCTGGTCTGGGCCATGGCCAGCGGGCTGCCGGGCTTCGAGGCGGCCGTGGTCATGACGCGGTGGATGTTCCCGTACATCGGCTTCATGTCGCTGGTGGCGCTGGCGGGCGGCATTCTCAACACCTGGCGCAAGTTCGCGGTGCCGGCGGCGTCGCCGGTGCTGCTGAACGTGGCGCTGATTTTGTCGATTCTGGTCGGGGCGCCGCTTTTCAGGCACTGGGGCATCGAGCCGATCTACGCCCAGTGCGTGGGCGTCATGGCCGGCGGCGTGCTGCAGTTGGCGCTGCAGATTCCGGCCCTGCGCAAGCTCGGGCTGCTGCCGCGCCTGGGCCTGAGCCTGCGGGTCCTGCGCACCGCTTGGACCGACCCGAACACGCGCAAGGTGCTCAAGCTGATGCTGCCCGCGCTGCTGGGCGTGAGCGTGGCGCAGATCTCGCTGCTCATCAACACGCAGATCGCCTCCCACCTCGCGGTGGGCAGCGTCACCTGGATCACCAACGCCGACCGGCTGATGGAATTCCCCACCGCCATGCTCGGCGTGGCGCTCGGCGTGGTGCTGATGCCGCAGCTGGCCGGCGCCCGTGCCGCGAAGGACGACGCGCGCTACTCCTCGCTGCTCGACTGGGGCCTGCGCCTCGTAGTGCTGCTGTCCGCGCCGTGCGCCATCGCCTTGCTGCTCTTCGCGAAGCCGCTGGTGGCCGTGCTCTTCCACAACGGCGCCTACTCGGGCGAGGACGTGGGCCGCACCACCCTGGCTCTGATGGGCTACGGCGTCGGCCTCGTCGGCATCGTGGCGGTGAAGGTGCTCGCGCCGGGCTACTACGCCAAGCACGACACGCGCACGCCCATGCTCATCGCCGTGGGCGTGCTGGTGCTGACGCAGATCCTTAACGTCTTCCTGGTGCCGGTGCTGCAGCACGCGGCGCTCACGCTGACCATCGCCATCGGCGCGCTGGTGAATTCGGCCTGGCTGCTGGTGGGCCTGATCCGCCGCGGCAGCTACAAGCCCGAGCCGGGCTGGGGCCGGTTCGCGCTGCAGGTCGTCGCGGGCACGGCGGTGCTCGCGGGCCTGCTGGTCTGGGGTTCGGCGCATTTCGACTGGGTCGCCCTGCGCGAGCAGCGCCTGCTGCGCATCGGCCTTCTGGCCGCGCTGATCGCCGGCTCGGCGCTGCTGTATTTCGGCGTACTGGCGGCGGTCGGCGTGCGGCTGCGAAGCTTCATCCGCCGCTGACGAACCCTCTTCCTTCACGCGCACCGCGGAACCTGCTTTGCAGGGCCGCAGGAGCGGCCTCCTGAAAGGGGTTGGCGGCCACACGAAGTGGGCAAGCCTGGGGGTGAACCAAGTAGTCCCTGCCTTGACGCTCCCCGGATGCTCCTCTACAAAGCCACATGACGTTCAGCTTTCAGGTTCCAACCGCCCTGGAGTATTTCGAGTCGCTGGTCCGCAGCGACGAACAGTTTCCGCTGCTCGAAGCCGCCGCCAGCCTGGCGCAGGACGAATACCCCGATCTCGACGTGCAGCAGGTGCTGGGCGACGTCGACCAGCTTCTGGCCCGCCTGCGCCGCCGCCTGCCGGCCGACGCCGCGCCGCTGGCCCGTTTGCGTGCCCTCAACCAGTTCTTCTTCAACGACCTGAACTTCGGCGGCAACGTCAACGATTACTACGACCCCGACAACAGCTACCTGAACGCCGTGCTGCGCACCCGCCGCGGCATCCCGATCTCGCTGGCCGTGCTGTGGATGGAGCTTGCGCAGGGGCTTGGCCTGCAGGCACGGGGCATCGGCTTTCCCGGCCATTTCATGCTCAAGGTGACACTGCCGAAGGGGCAGGTGGTGATCGACCCGTTCACCGGCAAGTCGCTGTCGCGCGAGGAACTCGGCGAGCGGCTTGAGCCCTACAAGCGCAGCAACGGTCTGGTCGGCGACTTCGACGTGCCGCTGGGCCTCTACCTGCAGCCCGCCAGCTCGCGCGAGATCATCGCCCGCATGCTGCGCAACCTGAAGGAAGTGCACCATGCGCAGGAAGACTGGCAGCGCGTCATCGCTGTGCAGGACCGCCTGATCGCGCTGCTGCCCAGCGCCTGGGGCGAGTACCGCGACCGCGGCATCGCGCATGCGGAGCAGGGCAACACGGCATCGGCCGTGCGCGACCTCGAAACCTACCTGGCGAAGGCCGAGGACGCACTGGACATCGACGCGATCGCCGAGCGCGTCGCCGCGCTGCGCCGCATGGCGAGCTGAAGAAATGACCACCCAGGCCGGCGTCAGCCCGGCGCCCGACCTGGGCACCCTGCATGAATTCCACGGCGTGCAGCCCGTGCTGCCGGTGTCGGACGTCACGCGCGCCGCGCGCTGGTTCCGCGACGTGCTGGGCTTCGAGCTCGACTTCATCGCCGGCGAGCCGCCCAGCTACGCCCGGGTGAAGAAGGGCGACCGCAGCTATGGCGACCCGGTCTACCTGCGCCTCTGGCAGTGCAACGCGCGCGAGGCCAAACCCTGGCGCGGCGAGATCGTGATCCACGTCGGCAAGGACATCGATGGGCTGCATGCCGCCTACGTGAAGCGCGGCGTGACGGTCATCGAGCCGCCCACCTCCCAGCCCTGGGGGCTGCGCGAATTCGCGATCCGCGAACCCGACGGCCATGTGCTGCGCTTCTGCGGCTATCTGCCCTGAAACCTCAATTTTCGAAACACAAAATTACAAATAGATCGATGCAATCGTGTCGATCTGGCTTCCGCTCGTCCGACGTGTGAACAGGAGCAGGCAGATTCCCAGCCGCTTCACCACCATCAACCTTCAGGAGAAACGACATGCGATTCATGATTCTCGTCAAGGCCAACGCCGATTCCGAGGCCGGCGTGATGCCCAGCACCGAAATCCTCACCGCCATGGGCAAGTTCAACGAGGAACTGGTCAAGGCCGGCGTGCTGCTGGCGGGCGAGGGCCTGCACCCCAGTTCCAAGGGCGTGCGCGTGCGCTGCGAGGGCCCCACCAAGCGCACCGTCATCGACGGCCCCTTCGCCGAAACCAAGGAGCTGCTGGCCGGCTTCTGGCTGTTCCAGTGCAAGTCGAAGGAGGAGGCCATCGAGTGGATCAAGCGCAGCCCCTTCCAGGAAGGCGAGATCGAGATCCGCCAGGTGTTCGAGGCCACCGACTTCGGCGATGCCATGACGCCCGAGCTGCTCGCCCAGGAAGACCGCCTGCGCGCCGAGACCGAGGCCCGCACCAAGGCCGGCGGCTGACACGGCCGCTAGCGCAACCCAACCGAACCGAAGGAGACGCACCATGCGATTCATGCTGCTGATGATTCCCCACGGCTACGAGACCGCAGCGCCCGGCACCATCCCCGACGACGTCGAGGCGGTGTCGGCCATGATGGCCTACAACGAGTCGCTGCAGAAGGCCGGCGTGCTGGTCAGCTGCGACGGCCTGCACCCGCCCTCGATGGGCGCGCGCGTGAGCTTCAAGAACCGCAAGCCCAAGGTCGTCGACGGCCCCTTCGCCGAGGCGAAGGAAGTGCTGGGCGGTTTCTGGATCATCGACGTGCCCTCGCGCACCGCCGCTATCGAATGGGCCAGCCGCTGCCCCGGCGGCGACAACGAAGTCATCGAGGTGCGCCAGATCCAGGAGATGGAAGACTTCCCGGCCGACGTGCAGGCGGTGGCCAGCGAATTCACGTCGATGCAGACGGTGAAGAAGACCGGCGCATGAGCCAGGCCGGGGGGCGCGCGGGCCACGCGGACAGCGCCGCCATCCACCGCACCATCGAGGCGGTATGGCGCATCGAGTCCGCGAAGATCATCGCCACCGTCGCGCGCATGGTGCGCGACGTGGGGCTGGCCGAAGAGCTGGCCCAGGACGCGCTGGTCTCGGCCCTGGAGCAATGGAGCGAATCGGGCGTGCCCGACAACCCCGCCGCCTGGCTCACGGCCGTGGCCAAGCGCCGCGCCCTCGACCGCCTGCGCCACCTGCAGCTGGCCGAGCACAAGTCCGGCGAGATCGGCCGCGAGCTCGACGCGCAGCACGAGATGGCGCAGGACGACTTCGCCGACGCGGTCGATGCTGCGCTGGACGACGACATCGGCGACGACCTGCTGCGGCTGGTGTTCACCGCCTGCCACCCGGTGCTGTCGACCGAGGCGCGGGTGGCGCTCACGCTGCGGGTAATGGGCGGCCTCACCACCGACGAGATCGCGCGCGCCTTCCTCGTGCCCGAGGCCACCGTGGCACAGCGCATCGTGCGCGCCAAGCGCACCCTGGCCGAGGCGCGCGTGCCCTTCGAGGTGCCGCGCCGGCACGAACTCGAGGCGCGGCTGGCCTCGGTGCTGGAGGTGATCTACCTGGTCTTCAACGAGGGCTACTCGGCCACCGCCGGCGACGACTGGATGCGCCCCACGCTGTGCGAGGAGGCGCTGCGCCTGGGCCGCATCGTGGCCGAGCTGGTGCCGAAGGAATCCGAAGTGCACGGACTGGTGGCGCTGATGGAAATCCAGGCCTCGCGCACCGCCGCGCGCATGGGACCCTCGGGCGAGCCCGTGCTGCTGCTGGAGCAGAACCGCGCGCGCTGGGACCAGATGCTGATTCGCCGCGGCCTCGCGGCACTGGCGCGTGCCGAGTCGCTGGGCGGCGCGCTCGGCCCCTATGCGCTGCAGGCCGCCATCGCCGCCTGCCACGGCCGCGCGCGCACCGCCAACGAAACCGACTGGGGGCGCATCGCCGCGCTCTACGACGCGCTGGCTGAGCTCACGCCGTCGCCCATCGTCGAGCTCAACCGTGCTGTCGCGCTGTCGATGGCCTTCGGCCCGGCGGCCGGGCTGGAGGTGGTCGACGCGCTGCTGGACGAGCCCGCGCTCAAGGGCTACCACCTGCTGCCGACCGTGCGCGGCGACCTGCTCTTCAAGCTCGGCCGCCACGACGAGGCGCGCCGGGAGTTCGACCGCGCCGCGACGCTCACGCGCAACACCCGCGAGCGTGCTCTGCTGCTGGCCCGCGCCCGGGCCTGTACATCCGCCGCGAACTGAACGACGAACTGAACGGCACCTGAACCCGTTCCGGGCCGCGCCGGAGCAGAATGCGCACCCATGCTGCGTGCCCCCTCCTTCCAGCGCCTGTGCGCTTTCGGCCTCGTTTTGTTGCCGGCCGTCACGGCCCAGGCGCAATTCGATCCTTCCAAGTCATGGGTCGAGCCGCCGGCCATCGCCGCGCGCTTTCCCGATCCGCCGGTGAGCTACGCCACGCCGGGCTTTCGCGAAGGGCGCACCGACTTTCCCTCGCATGCCGAGGTGCTGGCTTTCCTGAACGATCTCGCGCGCCAGTCGCCGAACGTGCGCGTCGAGCGCATCGGCGTGTCGCAGCAGGGGCGCGAGATGCCGCTGGTGGTGCTGGCCGATCAGGGCCGCGTCGATCCCGCGCGCCCGACAGTGATGGTCATCGGCCAGCAGCACGGCAACGAGCCGGCCGGCGGCGAGGCGGTGCTTGCGCTGGCACAGCAGTTCGCCAGCGAGCCGGGCTCGGCGCTGCTGAAGAAGGTCAACCTGGTTCTAGTGCCGCGCGGCAATCCCGACGGCGCCGAGCGCTTCACCCGCGTCACCGCCAACGGCATCGACGTGAACCGCGACCACCTGCTGCTGCGCACACCCGAGGCGCGCGTGCTCGCCGCGGCCACCTTGCGCTACGCGCCGCAGGTGGTGCTCGACCTGCACGAGTTCACCGTCGGCGGCCGCTGGATCGACAAGTTCGGCGCCGTCATGAAGTACGACGGCCTGCTGCAGCCCGCCACCGTGGGCAACCTCGACGCAGCCATCGCCGCGAGCGCGCAGCGCGACTACGTCGACGCCATCCAGGCCGCCTTCGCGCGCGCGGGCCTGCAGGGCTTCAAGCACCACACCACTTCCGGCGGCAAGGCGGACGACCGCACCGTGTCGATGGGCGGCGTGCAGCCCGACACCGGCCGCAACGTGAGCGCGCTGCACCAGGCCGTGAGCCTGCTGCTCGAGGTGCGCGGCGTGGGGCTGGGCCGCGCGCATTTCGCGCGCCGCGTACATACGCAGGTGCTGGCGGCCACCACCGTGATCGAAACGGCGGCGCGGCAGGGGCCGGCGTTGATGCAGCTCACCGCCCAGGCCGGCCAGCGCGCGAAGGCCCAAGCCTGCCAGGGCGACATGGTGGTCGAGGCCTGGCAGGCGCCGACGCGGCAGCGCCTCGACTTCCTCGATGCCAGGACCGGCGAGGACAAGGCCGTCGACGTCGACTGGCGCGCCGCCGAGCCGCTGAAGATCGTCAATGCGCGCCCGCGCCCCTGCGGCTACCTGCTCGCTTCGAGCGAGACTGTGGCCGTGCAGCGTCTGCAGATGCTGGGCGTGCGCGTGGAGCGCATCGACAGCGCGGCGCCGTGGTCGGTGGAACGCTACGAAATCCTTTCGCAGACCGACGGCCAGCGGCAGGACGCGCGCGGCGCCATCGAGGATGGCGAGGCGATCCGCGCCTTCCGCGTGCGGCTGCGCCATGGCCGTGCGGTGGTGCAGCCGGGCAGCTTCTACGTGTCGCTGGCACAGCCGCTGTCGCCGCTGGTCAGCGCGGCGCTGGAGCCCGATTCGCAGAACAGCTATGCCGCCAACCGGCTGCTGGAGATCGGCGACGACAGGCTGCTGCGAGTGCCGGGGCCGGCTCCTGCGGGTGTCTGGCACTGAGCGGTGTCAGGCGCGGGAAGACGGGCCCGCTTCCGAAGGCGAACCCGGCAGCCCGAACTGGTGCCACGCGCGGCGCAGCTGCGTGTCGGAGCCGAAGCCCGACTGCTCCGCCGCCCGCGTCACGCTGGCACCCGAGGCCAGCGCCAGTTGGGCCGTCGCGAGCCGCAGCCGCCGCAGGTAGGCCAGCGGCGCCACGCCCGCATGCTCGACGAAGAGCCGTGTGAGGTGCCGCGCCGACGTATGCGCCACCTCGGCCATGCGCGGCACGTTCCAGTCGGCCTGTGGTTGCTCGCTCACGGCGTCCTGCACGCGGTGCAGCGCGGCGTGCAGATGGTTGCGATGGGCGAGGAAGGGCGAGAGTTCCGGATCGTGCGGCCCCCGGCGCAGCGGCATCACCATCGACTGCGCGACCTGCGCCGCGAGCGCCTCGCCGCACAACTCGCCGATGCGATGCAGGATCAGGTCGATGCCGGTGGTCACGCCCGCGCTGCTGTAGAGCGGCGGATCGATCACGAACACCCGGTTGCTCACCACCTCGCAGCGCGGCTCCACCTCGCGCAGCTCGCCCAGGTGATGGTGGTGCGTGGTGGCGCGCCGGCCCGCCAGTGCCCCGGCGTGCGCCGCCAGCACTGCGCCGGCGCACACCGTCACCAGCTCCAGCCGGCCGCGCTCGAAGCGCAGGCCGCGCAGCCAGTGCAGCAGATCCTGCGTCTCAGGGTTGTCGATGGCGATGGCGTCGCCGGGCAGGCCCACCAGCACGACCCAGCCGGGGCCGTCCCAGGCCGTGGGCAGCGGCGAGAGCCCGGCCAGAGCCACGCCCACCGAGCCCATGGCCGTCGGCCGCGGGCTGGCGAATTCGATGGCGAAGCGCTCGGCCCGCCCCGCCGCGCGCAGCCGCTGATTGGCGATGCGCAGCGCCTCCGCCGGCCCGGCCCAGTCGAGCACGAGGCTGCCGGGCAGAAGGACGAAGACTACGCGGATTGGGGCGGGCTCGGGTTGCTGCGGTTCCATTCGTAGTCCATCTGGCGCGCGGTGCGCTCGGCGAGTTCGAGCCCGGCCAGCCGTTCGACGAGGTGCAGGCTCATGTCGATGCCGGCGCTGATGCCCGCCGAAGTGACGATGCGGCCGTTGTCGACCCAGCGCACGTCCTCGCGCACGTCGAGCGAGGGGAAGCGCTCGCGCAGCTCGGCGATGTCTTCCCAGTGGGTGGTGACGGCGTCGTTCGTGACCACGCCGCTGGCGGCAAGCAGGAAGACGCCGGTGCAGACGGACGCGACGATCTTCGCTTCGGCGGCGGCGCGGGCGATCCAGCGCAGCGTCTCGGGGCTGGCCATCGGCACGTCGACCACGCCGCCGGGGACGATCAGCACGTCGGCTGGCGGGCTGTCGGCCAGTGCGTGGTTTGCCAGCAATTGAAGTCCGGCGCGGGCCTGCACAGGCTGGCCGGCGGCGGCGAGCGCTACCGAGGCGACCTCGAACGGTGCCGCCGAGCCCAGCCGCATCCGCTGGCTGACCCGGCTCGCGGTGGTGAACACCTCGAAGGGGCCGGCGAAGTCCAGCGCTTCCACACCGTCGAAGGCGAGGATCAGCACGCGCAGGCTGGCGCTGTCGCTCATGCCACTGCCCGTTCCAGCGCCTGCGCCACGGTGCAGACGGTGGCGAACCGGCCATGCAGCACGGCGGCCGTGCGGGCCTTGATGTCGGTGGCGGCCAGCGGGCTGCCGTCGGGATGCTTCATGTCGAAGGTGAGGGTGGCGTCGGTCACGTAGTCCACCTCCCAGCCCAGGTCGGAGGCGTGGCGCGTGGTGGTCTCGCAGCATTGCTCGGTGCGGATGCCGCTCACGATCAGCCGGCCGATGCCGTTCTGCGTGAGCCACACGTCCAGTCCGCTGTTCACCAGCGCGCTGTGGCGGTGCTTGGTGAAGGTGGCGGCCGCGTCGAAGGCGGCCAGCCCGACGATGGGGTGCACATGGCCCGATTCGACCGCGAAGGGGTTGCTGGCGTCGCGGGGCTCGTCGGTGTGGAAGATGCGCACGATGGGCAGGCCCGCGGCGGCGGCGCCTTCGATCAGCGCGTTCTGCGCCGCGAAGTAGGGCGCGGCCTGGCTTTCGTTCCAGTAGGCGCGCTGGCGGAACGACTCCTGGGCGTCGATCACTATCAGACAGGTTTTCATGGCGGGGCTCGCGGGCGGGAGCGGAGTGGATGATGCCGCTCATTCTTGCGGCGCGCCAGCTTCCGGTCCGCTCGGCGCCGGACCGGAATCGATCAGATCAGGACATCGGCGAGGCGCAAGCCCGTCAGACCAGCGAAGCCGCCTGCAGCTCTTTCTTCAGATAGGCGTAGTACAGCGGCGCCGCCACCAGCCCCGCGGGGCCGAAGACGGCCTCGGCCACGAACATCACCGCCAGCAGCTCCCACACGCTCATCTGCGTGCGCGCACCCACCACCTTGGCGTTGATGACGTACTCGGCCTTGTGGATCACGATCAGGAAAATCAGGCAGGCCGCGGCCGTGACCGGCGATACCGACAGCCCCACCAGCGTGATCACCGAGTTGCAGACCAGGTTGCCCACGATCGGCACCAGGCCGGCCAGGAAGGTGAGGGTGATGAGCGCCGGCGTGTAGGGCAGGTGCGCGTCCCACAGCGGCATGACGAAGAGCAGGAAGATGGCCGTCAGCAGCGTGTTGAAGGCCGCGATCCAGAACTGGGCCGCCACGATCTGGGCGAAGGCCTCGCCGAAAGTCTGCACGCGCCGGTGCAGCTGTTCGGCCAGCGGCAGGCGCCGCAGCGGCGCGTGGGCCACGGCGGCCAGGCTGCCGATGATCAGGCCCACGTACGAGAAAAGGATGCCGTGCAGCCACGCGCGCCCGGCCACGGCCAGCGAGCCGGCCTGCGCGCGCAGGTAGTTGGCGATCACGCGCTGCACCTCGGCCGCGCCCTCGGGCAGGTAGACGGCGATCTCCACCGGCAGCTTGGAGCGCAGCTCCAGCACGGTGCGCGCCGTGTAGTCGAGCAGCTCGCGGTACTGGTCGGGCGCATCGACGATGTATTCGCGGGCCTGCGACAGCCCCAGCGTGATCAGCGCGATGGGCGCCAGCAGCACCACCGTGACGGCCACCACGCCGGCCCAGCCCTGGGCGCTGCCGGGCCGCCTGGCCAGCGCCGGGATGCGCCCCAGCCCCGAGGCGAGCAGGCGCGCGAACCAGCGCGTGACGAGAAAGCCGATGCAAACGCACAGCAGCCCCGGCAGCAGGTGCTCCCACATCACCAGCATCAGGGCGCCCAGCATCAGCAGGTAGCTGGCGATGGTCACGCCGCGCGGGGCCGCGGGGCGGATGGTGGAGGACGCCGATGAGGCGATGGGGGAGGGCTGCGGCTTGTTGGCCATCCGGTGCGGGTGCGTGCTCTGTTCTTCGAAAAAAGTGGACGCAGCGGCCGGCGGTCAGCCGACGACCACGGCCGCGCCTTCGCCGCGCTCGGCGATCACGCCGATCTCGTGCACCGTCTCGCCGGCGGCGCGCAGCGTGGCGGCGCACGCGGCCGCTTCGGCGGCGTCGATGACCACCACCATGCCGATGCCGTTGTTGAAGGTGCGGTTCATCTCGATGTCGTCGATGCCGGCCACCTTCTGCAGCCACGCGAACAGCTCGGTCTGCGGCCAGCTGCCCTTCTTCAGGTGGGCGGCCGTGCCTTCGGGCAGCACGCGCGGGATGTTCTCGAGCAGGCCGCCGCCGGTGATGTGGGCCAGCGCCTTGATCGGGTGCTTGCCCAGCGCCTCGAGCACCGGCTTCACGTAGAGGTGGGTGGGCTCCATCACGGCTTCGCGGAAGGGCTTGCCGTCGAGGGTGGCGGGCAGGTCGCTGCCGGCGCGTTCGATCACCTTGCGCACCAGGCTGAAGCCGTTGGAGTGCACGCCGGCCGAGGCCAGGCCCAGCACCACGTCGCCGGGCTTGACGTTCTGGCCCGTGAGGATCTTCGACTTCTCGACCGCACCGACCGCGAAGCCCGCCAGGTCGTATTCGCCGGCCGGGTACATGCCGGGCATTTCGGCCGTCTCGCCGCCGATGAGCGCGCAGCCCGAGAGCTCGCAGCCGCGGGCGATGCCGCCGACGACCGCAGCGGCCGTGTCCACGTCGAGCTTGCCGCAGGCGAAGTAGTCGAGGAAGAAGAGGGGCTCGGCGCCCTGCACCAGCACGTCGTTGACGCTCATGGCCACGAGGTCGATGCCGACCGTGTCGTGCATGTTCCATTCGAAGGCCAGCTTGAGCTTGGTGCCCACGCCGTCGGTGCCGCTCACGAGCACCGGCTCCTTGTAGCGCTTGGGCACCTCGAACAGGGCACCGAAGCCGCCGATGCCGGCCAGCACGCCTTCGCGCAGGGTTTTCTTCGCGAGCGGCTTGATGCGGTCGACCAGGGCGTCGCCTGCATCGATGTCGACGCCGGCGTCCTTGTAGCTGAGCGGGGTGGGCGTGGAGGAGGTCATGGGTGGTCGGTGTCGGGAAGGACGCGAAAGGACGTGAAGGGTGGGGCGGAAGGGGCGCCGGCAACCATGGTGGCCGGGCCGATAGAATTCCCGATGATTTTAAGGGCCCCCGCGGCCCCCTCCATGAACCTTCCCGGGATGAAACAGCTCGCGCTCGATATCGGCATTGCGACGGGCCCCAGCTTCGACGCCTTTTTCGCCGGCCCCAACGAGGCGGCTCTGCGGCACCTGCAAGTGTGGGTGGGCGGCGCCGGCAGCCCCGCGCTGCACTCGCCGGTGCCCACCTATCTGTGGGGCGACGGCGGCAGCGGCAAGACCCATCTGCTCGAATCGGTGCGTGTCGCACTGCGCGAGCAGGGCGCCAGCGTGGGCTGGCTGCACGCCGGTCTGCTGGAGCCGCCCGAGTTCGACGAGCGCTGGGGCGCCGTCCTGCTCGACGACGTGCACCTCTACACCGCCGTGCAGCAGCACGCGGCCTTCAACTGGTTCGTCAACGCCCAGACGCTGCAGCGCGGGGTGGTCGCCGCCGGCGCATTGCCGCCGGCCGACCTGCCGCTTCGCGAGGACCTGCGCACCCGCCTCGGCTGGGGCCATGTGTTCCACATGCAGGTGCTCAGCGAAAGCGAACGCCGCGCGGTGCTGCGCCAAGCGGCCGACGCGCGCGGCGTGATGCTGTCGGACGACGTGCTCGACTACATGCTCCACCGCTTCAGCCGCGACCTCGGCAGCCTGATGGAGCTGCTCACGCAGCTCGACGGCTACGCCCTGCAGACGCAACGCGCGATCACCATTCCGCTGATCCGCTCCATGCTCGAGAACGAATAGAAGAGCGAACAAGGCTTCCAACAACAAATGATCAAGAAATTCATCGACAAGCTGCTCGGCAAGGGTGCCGGCGGCACGCAGGGCAAGAGCCGCTTCGGCAAGCGCCAGGAGGTGCCGGCCGAGGTCCACGGAATCGATCCGGCCCTGGTCGACGAGCGTGCGAAGAACGTGGTGACGACGCTTCAGCAGGCAGGCTACGAAGCCTATGTGGTGGGCGGCGCGGTGCGCGACCTGCTGCTGGGCCTGCGCCCCAAGGACTTCGACGTGGCCACCAACGCCACGCCGGAGCAGGTGAAGGCGCTTTTTCGCCGCGCCTTCATCATCGGGCGGCGCTTCCGCATCGTGCACGTGGTGTACGGCCGAGGGCGCGAGCACGAGGTGATCGAGGTCTCGACCTTCCGCGCCTACATGGACAACGCCGCCGCCGAGCAGGTGGCCGGCAACGAGCGCACCAGCAAGGGCGAGCTCGCGAGCATGAAGCACGCGGTGGACGCCAGCGGCCGCGTGCTGCGCGACAACGTCTGGGGTCCGCAGGAAGAAGACGCCGCGCGCCGCGACTTCACCGTGAACGCCATGTACTACGACCCGGCCAACCAGGTGGTGGTGGACTATCACAACGGCATCAAGGACGCCCAGAAGCTCACCCTGCGCATGATCGGCGACCCGGCCACGCGCTACCGCGAAGACCCGGTGCGCATCATCCGCGCCATCCGCTTCTCGGCCAAGCTCGCGGCCCTGGGCTTCAAGCTGGAGGCCAAGACGGCCGCCCCGCTGGTCGAGTCGAGCAAGCTGCTGGCCGACGTGCCGCAGAGCCGTCTCTTCGACGAGATGCTCAAGCTGCTGCAGACCGGCCACGCCATCGCCACGGTCGAGCAGCTCAGGAAGCTCGGCCTGGCCCGCGGCATCTATCCGCTGCTCGACGTGGTGGTGGAGCGCGCCGACCAGCCCTTCGTGAAGGCCGCCCTGCAGGACACCGATCGCCGCGTGGGCGAGGGCAAGCCCGTCGCGCCCAGCTTCCTGCTGGCCTGCGTGCTCTGGGCCGACGTGCGCGACGGCTGGGCCCAGCGCCAGGAAGGCCGCAACGGCCAGCGCGCGCAGCCGCCGTTCCCGGCGCTGCAGGACGCCATCGACGACGTGTTCAATGCGCGCATCGGCGACGTGTCGGGCCGCGGCAAGCTCGCGGCGGACATGCGCGAGATCTGGATGATGCAGCCGCGCTTCGACAAGCGCACCGGCTCCACGCCCTACAGCCTGGTCGAGCAGGCGCGCTTTCGCGCCGCCTTCGACTTCATGCGCCTGCGCGCCGACGTGGGCGAGGTGAGCGAAGCCATCGCCGAGTGGTGGCAGGAATTCAGCACCGCCGACGACGTGCGCCGCACCGACCTGCTGGAGCAGGTGCGCGAGGAGCAGAAGGTGCGCCAGCGCGTGCGGGTGCGCGAGACGCCCCAGCCCCCGAAGCCGCGCGGCGAGCCGGCGGGACGCCGCGCCGCCGATGCGGGTCGGGATGCGGGCCGGAATGACGAGGGCGACGAGGTCGAGACCGCGGCCGTGCCGCCCGATGGGGAAGCCGTGGCGCCGCGCAAGCGCCGGCGCCGGCGCAAGCCGCGCACCGGAGGTGGCGGCGGTGGTGAGGGCGGCGCAAGCGCTGCAGGCGCATGACGAACAAGCCCGACCGGTCCAGGGGCGACGGCAGGAAAGGGAGCGCGCCCCGCGCTCCCTCAGGCAAGCGCGCTGCCACGCCCCCCGCGAAGCGCGCTCCGGCTCGGCCTTCAGGCGGCGCTCCATCTGCGCGCCGTCCGAGGGAGGACTACCCGACCGTGCAGGCCTTCATCGCCATCGGCGCCAACCTGGGCGACGCCCAGGCGGCGGTGAAGGCGGCCATGGAGGCCATCGGCACCATCGAGCGCACCGTGGTCACGGCGCGCTCGTCGCTGTACCGCAGCGCGCCCATCGAATCCTCGGGGCCCGACTACATCAATGCCGTGGTGGCGGTGCGCACCGGCCTGACGGCCGAGGCATTCCTTTCGGAGCTGCAGTTGCTCGAAGAGCAGGCCGGCCGCGAGCGGCCCTTTCCCAACGCGCCGCGCACGCTCGACCTCGACCTGCTGATGCACGGCAATTCGGTGAAGGACACGCCCAAGCTGAGCCTGCCCCATCCCCGCATGCGGGAGCGGGCCTTCGTGCTCAAGCCGCTGGCCGAAATCGCCCCCGACAAGGTGCCGCGCGCGGCGCTGGCGCGGGTTTCGGACCAGGTCATCGAGCGCATCCGCGGCTGACCGGCGGCCGGGCGAGAGCCCGCCCGGCCGGCCCGGTACCGCCCTCCCGGTACACTTGCACGGTTTTTCATCACGCTGTCACACGCTTGTGGCAGGCAAGTCCCGAGATCCCAGGAGAGCGCCACCCATGTTCGGCAAGCTGCTGCCCCGCGAGGGGAATTTTTTTGAGATGTTCAACCAGCACGCCGAGCGCATCGTCGAGGCGGCGCGGGCGTTCGAGCAACTGGTGACCAACTACAGCGACGTGCACCTGCGCGAGCAGTACAACCGCGACGTCGACAACGCCGAGCGCGCCGCCGACCGCGTGACGCACGACGTCAACCGGCTGATCCACAAGACCTTCATCACGCCCATCGACCGCGAGCAGATCCACAAGCTCATCAACACGATGGACGACGTGGCCGACCTGATCCAGGACTCGGCCGAGACCATGGCGCTGTACGACGTGCGCCACATGACCGAGGAAATCGTGCGCCTCACCTCACTGAGCGTGAAGTGCTGCGACCGCCTGAAGGACGCCGTGAAGTTCCTCGGCCGCATCGCCGACCCGGCCGTGGCCGAGGCCACCCTCAAGACCTGCGAGGAGATCGACCGCCTCGAGTCCGACGCCGACCGTGTGATGCGCAGCGCCATGAGCAAGCTGTTCCGCGAGGAGCCCGACGTGCGCGAGGTGATCAAGCTCAAGGCGATCTACGAGCTGCTGGAGACGATCACCGACAAGTGCGAGGACGTGGCCAACGTGATCGAGGGCATCGTCCTCGAGAATTCGTAAGCGGGCAGCGACCGATGGCAACGGTTCAGGTCGCCCTCTGGGTGGTTGTGGTGCTGGTCGCTCTGGCGATCCTGTTCGACTTCATGAACGGATTCCACGACGCCGCCAATTCGATTGCGACGGTGGTCTCCACCGGGGTGCTCCGGCCGGGGCAGGCCGTGGTCTTCGCGGCCTTCTTCAACCTGGTCGCGATCTTCATCTTTCATCTGAGCGTGGCCGCCACGGTGGGCAAGGGCATCGCCCAGCCCGGGGTGGTCGACGTGCACGTGGTGTTCGGCGCGCTCGTCGGCGCCATCAGCTGGAACCTCGTGACCTGGTACTACGGCATTCCGAGCAGCTCGTCGCATGCGCTGATCGGCGGCATCGTGGGCGCCGTGATCGCCAAGACCGGCACCAGCGGCCTCGTCGCCTCCGGCATCTGGAAGACGGTGGCGTTCATTTTTGTCTCCCCGTTGCTGGGCTTCCTGCTGGGCTCGCTGATGATGGTCGTGGTGGCCTGGGGCTTCCGCCGCGCCACTCCGTCGCGCATCGACCGCTGGTTCCGCCGGCTGCAGCTGGTCTCGGCCGGCGCCTACAGCCTGGGCCACGGCGGCAACGACGCGCAGAAGACCATCGGCATCATCTGGATGCTTCTGATCGCCACGGGCTACGCTTCCGCCGGCGAATCGGCGCCTCCGAACTGGGTCATCGTGAGCTGCTATGCCGCGATCGCGCTGGGCACCATGTTCGGCGGCTGGCGCATCGTGAAGACCATGGGCCAGAAGATCACCAAGCTCAAGCCCGTGGGAGGCTTCTGCGCCGAGACCGGCGGCGCGCTGACCCTGTTCCTGGCCACCGCGCTGGGCATTCCGGTGTCGACCACCCACACCATCACTGGCGCCATCGTCGGCGTGGGCTCCACGCAGCGCGCGAGCGCGGTGCGCTGGGGCGTGGCGGGGAACATCGTCTGGGCCTGGATCTTCACGATCCCGGCTTCGGCGTTCGTGGCGGCTATTGCTTACTGGATCAGCATGCAGCTGTTCTGACGGCGGCTACTGCGAAATCTTCCGCCCCTCTTCGATCTGGTGCTCGAAGTAGCGCTGGAAGCTGAAGACGATGCTGGCCATCAGGATCGTGCTGCCGAAGAAGAGGGCCAGCACGACGGCGCCGATGGTGAACCAGTTGGTGCGGCCGGGTTCGGCATCCGCCGGGGCGCTGGCGTTGAAGCGGGCGTTCCACTTCTCGGGTGTCATGAGGCCGTAGACGATGGCCATCAGCGCGCAGCCGGCGATGGTGAAGCCCAGCAGCGGGATCAGCGCCCAGCTCAATCCGTCGTCCACGCCGTACATGCGCACGCGCTCGATGCCGTAGACGCCCAGCGCGGTGGGAATGGGCAGCAGCCAGCCGAGCCAGTCGCCCATGCCGCGCAGGTAGAAACGGTGCAGCCCCAGGGGGCCGCCGAGGAAGGAAAGCCAGGCGGCAACGGTCTTGTTTTTCATTCGGGTCTGGTGGTGCTGCCTTCGCCGAGCACCTTTTCCATCAATACGACGTCGCGCCATTCGCCGAACTTCCAGCCACAGTCCTTCAGCACGCCGACGTGCGAGAAGCCCTGGCTGCGATGCACGCCGATGGAGCCCGCGTTGGCCGAGTCGCCGATCACCGCGATCAGCTTGCGCACGCCCGCTGCCTCGGCTGCCTGCGACAGCGCCGCCAGCAGCTTGGCGCCCAGACCCTTGCCGCGTGCTGACTCCGACACGTAGATCGAGTCTTCTGCAGAGAAACGGTATGCGGGGCGTGGCTTGAACCAGTTGCAGTAGGCAAAACCCAACACTTTTCCGTCTTCCTCGGCAACCAGGTACGGCAGGTTCCTGGAGAGCACGTCCGCGCGGCGGGCGGCCATGTCGCTGGGGGAGGGAGGCTCTGTCTCGAAGGTGCCGGTGCCGTGCAGCACGTGGTGGGCGTAGATGGCCGTGACGGCCGCGATGTCTGCTTCGGTACAGGGGCGGATGGCGAGGGGCATGCGGGTGAAACGGATGGCGTGAGGCCGGAATTCGGACAAAAACGCGGGTCGGGCTATAATCGCGGGCTTTTCAGCGTGTCGCTGGCCGGGTGGCCAGTCGCGTGTCTCGACGCTGGAAGAACATTGTGAGCGGGCCTTTTCCAATCCACGAGGCCTGCTGACCACCCAAGGATAAATCATGGTCGTCATTCGACTCTCCCGCGGCGGCTCCAAAGGCCGTCCGTTCTTCAACATCGTCGTGTCGGACAAGCGCGTTCGCCGCGATGGCCGTTTCATCGAGCGTCTGGGCTTCTACAACCCGATCGCCAAGGAAAACGAAGAAAGCATCCGTATCGCCCAGGACCGCCTGGCGTACTGGAAGAGCGTCGGCGCACAAGCTTCGCCGACCGTTCTGCGCCTGATCAAGCAAGCTGCAGCCGCAGCTCCCAAGGCGGCCGCCTAAGCCGCCCGCACGGCGATGCTGCCCGCACTCGAAGCCGCCGAATTGCCGGCGGATGCGATCGAAGTAGGGCGCATCGCCGATGCCTGGGGCATCAAGGGCTGGTTCAAGGTCCTGCCCCACAGCGCCCAGCCCGAGGCGCTCTTCTCATCGAAGCGCTGGTTCCTGCAGGCTCCCGGAGCCTCGGCGAGCACAGCCTTCCGGCTCGCGATCCGCGAAGCCAAGGAACATTCCGACTGCATCGTCGCCACGTCCGTGGACGTGCCCGACCGCAACGCCGCCGAGGCGCTGCGCGGCGCGCGCGTGTTCGTGCCGCGCTCCAGCTTTCCGACGGCCGGCGACGACGAGTACTACTGGGTCGACCTGATCGGCCTGTCCGTGGTCAACCGCGAAGGAGTGGCGCTCGGCACGGTGCGCGAGCTGCTCGCAACCGGCCCGCAGACCACTCTGGTGCTTGCCGCCGAAGAAGGCGGCAAGGCCATCGAGCGGATGGTGCCCTTCGTCTCGGCTTTCATCGACAAGGTCGACTTGCCCGGGCGCCTCATCTCCGTCGACTGGCAGCCGGACTACTGACCGGCGCCCCGCGCGGCATGCGCTTCGACGTTCTCACGCTCTTTCCCGAACTTTTCGCGCCCTTCATGGCCAGCGGCGTGACGCGCCGCGCCTACGAGTCGAAGCAGGTCGAAGTGGTGCTGTGGAATCCGCGCGACTTCGCGCAGGGCAACTACAAGCGCGTGGACGACCGGCCGTTCGGCGGTGGTCCCGGCATGGTCATGATGGCCGAGCCGCTGTCCGACTGCCTCGACGCGGCGCTGGCCGCGCGTGGAACCGAAGCGCCGGTCATCCTGTTTTCTCCCATCGGCGAGGTGCTGCGGCATGAGGTGGTCGAGCGCTGGTCGGCAAGCGAGGGCGCCGTGCTGGTGTGCGGCCGCTACGAGGGCATCGACCAGCGTTTCATCGATGCGCGCGTCACCCACCAGATCAGCCTTGGCGATTTCGTGCTTTCCGGTGGCGAGATCGCGGCCATGGCGCTGCTCGATGCGGTGGCGCGGCTGCAGCCGGGCGTGCTCGGGGACGAGGCCAGCCATGTGCAGGACAGCTTCAATCCGGCACTCGACGGCCTCCTCGACTGCCCGCATTACACGCGGCCCGAGCAATGGAACGGGCAGGGCGTGCCCGCGCCGTTGCTCTCGGGCCATCACGCGCAGATCGAGCGCTGGCGGCGCGACCAGCGCCTTGCCATCACGGCCGGGCGGCGCCCCGAGCTCATCGACGCGGCCCGTGCGGCGGGACGTCTTGGCAAGGCCGATGAGGCCGCGCTGAAAAAAAAGCTATAATCCCGGGTTCCCCGATCCTCTGTCCGGCCGCGCCCGGTCTTCCCATGGAAGCCAAAGGCGCCTTTTGTGTAGCCCGGCACGATCGAATTTCAGGAAATCATGAACCTCATCCAGACCCTCGAGCAGGAAGAAATCGCCCGTCTCGGCAAGACCATCCCCGAATTCATGCCCGGTGACACGGTCATCGTCAGCGTGAACGTCGTCGAAGGCACCCGCAAGCGCGTGCAGGCCTACGAAGGCGTCGTGATCGCCAAGCGCAACCGTGGCCTGAACAGCGGCTTCACCGTTCGCAAGATCTCCAGCGGCGAAGGCGTGGAGCGTACCTTCCAGACCTACAGCCCGCTGATCGCCGGCATCGAAGTCAAGCGCCGTGGCGATGTGCGCCGCGCCAAGCTGTACTACCTGCGCGACCGCAGCGGCCGTTCGGCACGCATCAAGGAAAAGCTGCCGAGCAAGTCGACGGCTGCGACGGCCGCGTAAAGCAGCCTTCCTGTCGTGCAAGAAAAGCCGCCGTTCTGGCGGCTTTTTGCGTTGTTGCCCCCGCTCAACGACAACTTTCCGTTTTTCCGCTCTACTTCCGTTCTGTTTCACTCAACCCCGACCCCGGTACCTTTCATCTCTTGACCAACTCATCCATTTACCCGCAGGCCGCCTCCGCCGAAATCGTCAACGCCGTGGCGCCGCCCACGCTGATGCAATTCGACCCGCGCAAGGTGCCCTTCGTGGCTGGTGAGGTCGAGGGACTGCCGCCGGTGGCTGCGGAGCAGCTGACGGCACAGGCGCTGCGCACGCGTTTCGCCACCCCTCCCGTCTGGACGCCCGAGTTGCGCCGCGAGCCGCGCATGACCGATCGCGTTCCGGCCCAGGCTGCAGTGCTGGTGCCGATCGTGCAGCGTCCGGAGGGTGCGACCGTGCTGCTCACCGAGCGAACCTCGAACCTGTCGACCCACTCGGGCCAGGTCGCCTTTCCCGGCGGCCGCGTCGATCCGGAAGACGCCAACATCGCCGCCGCCGCCTTGCGCGAAGCCTGGGAGGAAGTCGGCCTCTCGGCCCGATACATCGAGGTGCTCGGCAGCCTGCCGACGTACACGACCGTGACCTCCTTTATCGTGACGCCGGTTGTCGCGCTGGTGCAGCCCGATTTCGAGCTGACCATCAACCCCTACGAGGTTGCCGATGCCTTCGAGGTGCCGCTCGCCTGGCTGATGGATCCGGCCAATCATCGTCACCACACCGTGCCAGCACCCGACGGCACACGGCGCCAGTGGTACTCCATGCCTTACCAGGACGGCCCGGACGAGCGCTTCGTGTGGGGCGCGACCGCCGGCATGCTGCGCAATCTCTACCGTTTTCTGGCGGCTTGAGCCCAGCCTGAATGCGACCTGAACCTTCAGGCGCTCTCGCTATCATCGAAGGATGAGCTTTTTTGCCATCCTGTGCGCGCTGCTGATCGAGCAGGTGCGGCCGCTGGGCCCGCACAACCCCGTGTACGGCGCGGTACTTGCGTGGACGCGCTGGACCAGCCGCAACTTCGACGCGGGCAAGCCGCATCACGGATGGATCGCATGGGGGCTCGCTGTATTCGTGCCCACGATTGGCGCACTCGGCGTGCACTGGCTTCTGGTACTTACGCTCGGCCTTCCTTTCGCGGTGCTCTGGAGCATCGCGGTGCTCTACGTCACACTGGGCTTCCGGCAGTTCAGCCACCATTTCACCGACATCCGCGACGCGCTCGACGAAGGCGACGAGCCCCTGGCGCGCTCGCTGCTGGCGCACTGGCAGGGTGTCGACGCGGCAGATCTGCCGCGCAGCGAGATCGTGCGCCACGTCATCGAGCATTCGGTGATCGCCGCGCACCGCCACGTGTTCGGCGTGCTCGCATGGTTCTCGATCATCGCGGCCGTCGGCCTCGGGCCCGCAGGCGCCGTGTTCTACCGGATGAGCGAGTTCGTCTCGCGCTACTGGGCACACAAGAACGGCGCCGCGGTCCAGCCTTCCAGTGTTTCGGTGCAAGAGGCCGCAGACCGCGCCTGGCACGCCATCGACTGGCTGCCCGCGCGCATCACTGCGCTGGGCTTCGCGGTGGTCGGCAGCTTCGAGGAAGCGATCGACTGCTGGCGCAACGACGCGCAACGCTTTCCCAACGAGAACGACGGGGTGATCCTCGCGGCCACCTCGGGAGCGGTCAATGTGCGTCTGGGCGGAGGCTCGCTGCGGCCGATCCCGGTTGCCGACCCGCTGCCGCGCGCCCAGGCCGGTGAATCGCTGGCCGATGGGCTCCGCACCGACAGCGGCAGCACGCCGGGCCGCGAACCCGAGCCAGGGCATCTGCGCAGCGTCGTGGGCCTTGTCTGGCGCTCGGTGGTGATGTGGATGGTGCTGCTGGCCCTGCTGACCCTGGCTCGCCTGCTCGGCTGAGCGAAAGCGAAGCCATGACCCAGCAACAGCAACAGCCGGTACCGGCCTTATGGAGCCCCCGGATCGCCGCGCTCGAGCCCTATGTGCCCGGCGAGCAGCCGCGCATCGCGAACCTCGTCAAGCTCAACACCAACGAGAACCCGTATCCGCCGTCGCCGGTTGCGGTGGAAGCCATCCGCCGCGCCGCCGAAGACGGCCTGGAGCGCTACCCGGATCCCACCTCGCTCGCGCTGCGCGAGGCCGTCGCCCGCCGGCATGGCCTGGAGCCCGGCGAGGTCTTCGCCGGCAATGGTTCCGACGAGGTGCTCGCGCACGCCTTCTTCGCGTTCTTCCAGCAGGCCGCCCCCCTGCTGATGCCGGACGTGAGCTACAGCTTCTATAAGGTCTATGCGCAGCTCTACGGCATTGCCTGCGAGCAGCAGCCCGTGGACGAGGGCCTGGGCATCGACATCGATGCACTCGCGGTTCGTGCGCGCCGGGGATGCGCGGGCATCGTCATCGCGAATCCGAACGCGCCGACGGGCATCGGACTGCCGCTGTCGCGCATCGAGCAATTGCTCGAAGCCTGCCCGGATCGCGTGGTACTGGTCGACGAGGCGTATGTCGACTTCGGTGGCGAGAGCGCGCTGCCGCTGATCCGCAAGTACCCCAACCTGCTCGTGGTCCAAACCCTCTCGAAGTCGCGCGCATTGGCCGGCTTGCGCGTGGGCTTTGCCTGCGGGCAGGCGCACCTGATCGACGCCCTGGTCCGCGTCAAGGACAGCTTCAATTCGTACCCGCTCGACCGGCTGGCCTCGGCGGGCGCCATCGCCGCGCTCGAGGACGAAGCCTGGTTCCGCGAGGCCTGCGGCAAGATCGTCGACACTCGCGAGGGCCTGACCCTCCAGCTCGAGGACCTGGGCTTCGAAGTGCTGCCCTCGCAGACCAACTTCGTCTTCGCGCGCCACCCGAAGCGCGATGCGGCCGAACTGGCCGCCTCGCTGCGCGAGCGCGCGGTGCTGGTGCGGCACTTCAGGCAGCCGCGCATCGCGCAGTACCTGCGCATCAGCATCGGTACGCGGGAGCAATGCAGCGTGCTCGTGCAGCGGCTGCAGGACATCCTCGACTCGACTCCATGAAAGATACCCAACCCATGCCGGTCCAGGACTCCGATCCGCGCGCCGAGGCTTGCGCCGCCTTCTGGGAGGCCGTGAGCACCCGGCTCGAAAGCCTGCGGGCCTTGCCTGCCCGTGAGCTGATGGAGGGGCTGAACCAGCTGCTGGAGCCCCATTTCCCGAGGCTGGCGGCCGAGGTGGCCGGCGATCCGCCTGTCTTCAAGCTCGTGCTGACCGCCCATGGCTCGGTGGACGACTTCGAGGACCTGATGATGCTGGTGCAGTCCAGCCCCAGGCTGCCGCGTGTGGAGGTGGAAGCCTTCCGCCAGCGCGCGAGCGATGGCTTCGGCATGCGCATGAACAACTTCGAACTGGCGAGCTCCGAGGTGCTGGTCAAGCATGAGCCCTACCGCGGGCGGGTGGCGCTGGAGATCGGCTTCGCCAAGCCGATCCCGATGGACATGCAGGACCACGCACGCCACATGAGCCTCATCATGCTCGACCACATCCTGGGCGAGTACGACTTCGCTGTGAAGGTGGGCGCGGTCGATTACGTGGAGGCCGATGCGCAGGCTGGTTTCAAGGGCGTGCCGCTGGACGATTTCGTCCCCCTGTTCGACGCCTGCTGGCGGGACGAACTGGGCCACACCGGCGTGTTCGCGCCGGGCGAGCATGCCTGGTCGGGCGTGAGCGCGACGCGCACGGCCGAGGACGGCCGCGAGATCGAGATGATCGTGATGCGCAACGACAGCGCCACTGCGCTGGTGGGCCGTGCCGACCTGTGCCATCGCCTGTCCGTGGCGGTTCCGGTCGAATCGGGCGAGGAGCTGGAAGAGGCTCGCGGCTATGAAGACCGGCTGACTGCGCGGCTGCAGGTGCACGAGGCCGGCTGCTGCACTCACGTGGTGCTGGAGGAGGGCGTGCGCACCATCCACTTCCAGGTGACCGATCCGGACAGCGCGATCACGCAGGCTCAATCGCTGCAGGACGACATGGATCTGGCTGCGACGATGGAACTGGTCTTCGACCCGACCTGGCAGTCGTACCGGGTCTGGCTCGGCTGAGCCTGCGGCCGGCTGCGCTCAGTAGCGCTTCTGGCTGAGTTCTTCGAACAGTTCGCCGTAGATCCTGTAGCGGCTCGCGCTGATGGCGCCCGGCACGTCGGCGGTTTCCACGTTCGCGATCACGCCGCAGCCCGGCTCGTGCAGGTGCGTGCAGTTGTAGAACTTGCAGTCGCCTGCGTGCTCGGCGATGTCCGGCATGAGGCTGGCGAGCTGCATCGGCGCGATGTGGTTCAGGCCGAATTCCTGGAAGCCCGGCGAATCGATCAGGCCGGTGGTGCGGGCCTCGTCGATCCAGTACCAGGTGGTGCTCGTGGTGGTGTGCTTGCCGGAGTTGAGCGCCTGCGAGATTTCCTGCGTCAGCACGGCCGCGCCAGGCACCAGCAGGTTGGTCAGCGTGCTCTTGCCCGAGCCGGACGGGCCCAGTACCAGGGTGGACTTGCCGGCGAGCAGCTTCATCAGCGAGGCGCGGTCCGCCTCCGCCGAAGCCTTCAGCGACAGCGGCAGCACGCCGTGGTGCATGCGTCGATAGGGCGCCAGCCTCGCCCAGGCGCGCTCGAAGGGCTCGACCAGATCGCTCTTGTTCAACGCGATGATGGGCGCGATGCGCTCGGCCTCGGCGGCGATCAGCGCGCGGGCCAGCTGGTGTTCGGAAAACTCCGGCTCGGCCGCGATCAGGATCAGCACATGGTCGAGATTGGCCGCGAATGACTTGGTGCGGATCTCGTCCTGGCGGTAGAAGAGATTGCGCCGCGGCAGCACCTGCTCGATGGTGCCTTCGTCCTCGCTGGCCTGCCAGTGGACGCGGTCGCCGACCACGGCCTGGCTCTTCTTGCCGCGCGGATGGCAGATCAGCCGTTCGCCTGCGGGTGTTTCGACGAGGCAGTGGCGCCCGTGGCTGGCGACGACGAGGCCTTCGTGGAGTGCCTTCGCAGCGGCGGCTGCGGGCGCGGCGCGGCCGGGCTTAGCCAAGAGCGCCTTCCATCAGGCGGCGGGCGCGGCGCCGACCAGCGCGTCGGCCTGGCGGGCGCAGTCGAAGTCGGTGGTCGAGAGACCGCCCACGTCGTGCGTGTTGAAGCGCACCACGCAGCGGTTGTAGTGCACCGACAGGTCGGGATGATGATCTTGCGTGTGCGCCACGAAGGCGAGGGCGTTCACGAAGGCGATGGTCTCGAAGTAGTTGGCGAAGCTGAAAGTCTTCTCGATGGCGACATCGGCGCCGTCGCCCGTGAGCCTCCAGCCGTCGAGGCGCGCCAGGCCCGAGACGATCTTGGTGGCGCTCAGCGCCTTGCGCGGAGGGAGGTTCTTCCAGTCCTTGGGATTGAACATGCTGCTCATGATGGGCTTCTTCGAGTGAGGGGCGCGGCCGGGTCAGGCCGGGGCTGCCATGCGCGCGAGGCGCTCGGAGGCCGGGGGATGCGAATAGTAGAACTTGACGAACACCGGGTCGGGCGTGAGCGTCGAAGCGTTGTCCTGGTAGAGCTTGAGCAGGGCGGCCGACAGGTCGGCGCCGCTGGTCTGGGCCACCGCGTAGGCGTCGGCCTCGAACTCGTGCTTGCGCGACAGCAGCGCGGGCAGCGGCGCCACGAAGAAGCCGAACACCGGCACGGCGAGCATGAACAGCAGCAGCGCCAGCGCGCTGTTGGGCGCCGTCATGTTGGGCTGCACGCCCAGGCCGGCATAGAACCAGACCTGCGTCGACACCCAGCCCAGCAGGGCGAAACCAGCCAGGCTCAGCGCGAACATCGCAATCAGCCGCTTGACGATGTGACGGTGCTTGAAGTGCCCCAGCTCGTGCGCGAGCACTGCTTCGACCTCGCCGGCATTCAACTGGCGCAGCAGCGTGTCATAGAACACCACGCGCTTGCTGGCGCCGAAGCCGGTGAAGTAGGCGTTGGCATGGGCGCTGCGCGTGCTGCCGTCCATCACGAACAGGCCCTTGGCCGCGAAGCCGCAGCGCTTCATGAGGGCCGTTACGCGTTCCTTGAGCGTGGGGTCGTCCAGCGGCTGGAACTTGTTGAACAACGGCGCGATGAAGGTCGGGTAGATCAGCATCAGCAGCAGGTTGAAGCCCATCCAGGCGCCCCAGGCCCACAGCCACCACAGCTGGCCGGCCGCGCCCATGAGCCAGAGGATCAGGGCGGCGATGGGCAGTCCGATCACCGCGCCCAGGAGCGTGGATTTGAGCGTGTCCGCCAGCCAGAGCTTCCAGGTCATCTTGTTGAAGCCGAAGCGCTCCTCGAGCCTGAAGGTCTGCCAGAGCGTGAAGGGCAGCTCGAGCAGCCCGCCGATGGCCGCGAAGGCTGCCAGCAGCACCAGTTGCTGCACCATGCCGCCGCCGATCCAGCCCAGCAGGAGCTTGTTGAGCAGGTCAAGTCCGCCGAGCAGGGTCCAGCCGAGCAGCAGCGCCGCGCTCCATGCCATCTCGACCAGGCCGAATCGCGCCTTGGCGATCGTGTAGTCGGCCGCCTTCTGGTGCGCGGCGAGGGTGATGGTCTGCGCGAAAGCGGCTGGTACGGTGCCGCGGTGCTGCGCCACATGACGGACCTGCCGCGTGGCCAGCCAGAACTTCACGAGCAGGCCCGCGACGATCGCGGCCGCGAAGGCGATGGTGAAGATGAGCGAATAGGACATGGATCAGCGAGTTTAGCCCTCGCTATCCGGGGCCGCAGCCCTTCGACGACAATCCTGCGATGCCTGAATCCCTTGACCCGACGCCCTCCGCAGCCGCCCCGACCCTGAAGAAAAGCGACCAGAACCTGGTCTGGCTGGACTGCGAAATGAGCGGTCTGGACCCCGAGAAAGAGCGCCTGCTCGAAATCGCCGTGGTCGTGACCGGCCCCGATCTCACACCCCGCATCGACGGCCCCGTGCTGGTCATTCACCAGAGCGACGCCGTGCTCGACGGCATGGACGCCTGGAACAAGGGCACCCATGGCCGCAGCGGGCTGATCGACAAGGTCAAGGCGTCCACGCTCGACGAAGCCGCGGCTGAACAGCAGCTGCTGGAATTCATCGCCAAGTACATTCCGCGCAGCGGTTCGCCCATGTGCGGCAACACCATCGGGCAGGACCGGCGTTTCCTCGTCAAGTTCATGCCCAAGCTGGAGGCGTATTTCCACTACCGCAATCTCGACGTGAGCACGCTGAAGGAACTGGCCAAGCGCTGGAAGCCGGCGGCCTACAACAGCTTCAAAAAGCAGCAGGCGCACACGGCGCTGGCGGATGTGCACGAGTCCATCGAGGAACTGGCGCACTATCGAGAGACCTTCCTGCGCCTGGCAGATTGAACAAGGCCAAGGATTAGGTAAAAACCCGAATCCGTGCCATAATCGCAGGCTTCGCTGGCCGGGCAGGCATTTTTAGCCCGGTGAGCGTTTCTCGCATCTCCCTATCTTGCACACCGCGCCCGATCGCATTTGCTGATCAAAAAGGGCCGCAGCCTTGGGCATCCGCCCGAAGTTGAATGTCGTTGGATGGTTGATGTTTTTAACCACCCAACGGGGCGCCGTCCACGGCGGCGCTCGCGTTTGAGATTGAAATTCATGACCGACGCTTTTGAAGCGCAGGGCGAGTTCGCGCCTGTGCAATCCGCTACCCACAACGAATTCACCGCCGCCATGGACACCGTGTCCGAGGCGCCCATCCTCGATGCGCTGGACGGCGCCGCCCCTGAGGCCGCCGCCGAAGAGCCCAGCGCTCCCAATGGCTTCATCAAGCTGGGCCTTGCGCCCGAGCTGATCGCCGCCGTGGCGGACATGGGCTTCACCCAGCCCACCGCCGTGCAGGAAAAGGTCGTTCCCATCGCCATGGGCGAGCAGAACGGCTCGGCCCCCTCGACGCGTTTCGTCGACCTGATGGTTTCGAGCCAGACCGGTTCGGGCAAGACCGCCGCCTTCCTGCTGCCCGTGCTGCACACCCTCATCAAGCGCCAGGCTGAAGCCGAGGCCGCTGCCCGGGCCGAATTCCAGCGCCTGGCCGCCGAAGCCGCCGCCCGCGGCGAAGCTCCGCCCAAGAAGGCGAAGCGTAAGGACCCGACCAACGCCCGCAACTTCAAGGCGGCCACTCCCGGCGCCCTGGTGCTGTGCCCCACGCGCGAACTCGCGCAGCAGGTCGCGCACGACGCCATCGAGCTGGTGCGCCACTGCCGCGGCCTGCGCATCGCGAACGTGGTGGGCGGCATGCCTTACCAGCTCCAGATCGCTCGTCTGCAGAACGCCGACCTCGTGGTCGCCACGCCGGGCCGCCTGCTCGACCTGCAGCGCTCGATGCAGATCAAGCTCGACCAGGTCAAATTCCTGGTGGTCGACGAAGCCGACCGCATGCTCGACCTGGGCTTTGCCGACGATCTGGCCGAGATCAACCAGCTCACCATCGAGCGCCAGCAGACCATGATGTTCAGCGCCACCTTCGCGCCGCGCATCCAGCAACTGGCCGCCCGCGTGATGCGCGAACCGCAGCGCGTGACCATCGACAGCCCGCAGGAAAAGCACGCCAACATCAAGCAGGTGCTGTTCTGGGCCGACAACGCCCAGCACAAGCGCAAGCTGCTCGACCACTGGCTGCGCGACACCAGCATCAACCAGGCCATCGTGTTCGCGAGCACGCAGGTCGAGTGCGACGGCCTCGCCAACGACCTGCAGCAGGACGGCTTCAGCGCCGTCGCGCTGCACGGCGCCCTGAGCCAGGGCCTGCGCAACCGCCGCCTGATGGCGCTGCGCAACGGCCAGGTGCAGATCCTGGTGGCCACCGACGTGGCTGCGCGCGGCATCGACGTGCCGACCATCACCCACGTCTTCAACTTCGGCCTGCCGATGAAGGCCGAGGACTACACCCACCGCATCGGCCGCACCGGCCGTGCCGGCCGCGACGGCATCGCCGTCACTTTCGCGGAATTCCGCGATCGCCGCCGGATCATGGACATCGAGCACTACAGCCGCCAGCAGTTCAAGGCCGAGGTGATCCCCGGCATGGAACCGCAGCAACGCATGCCGCAGTCGCGCCCTGATTTCGGTGGCCGTGGCGGCCGCGACGGTCACTCGCGCGACCGCAAGTTCGGCGGTGGCGGCGGCTACCGTGGCGGCAATGGCGGCGGCTATGCCGGCGCCAGCGGCTTCAACGACCGCAACTCGCGCGGCCCCGGTGCATCGGGCTCGCGTGGCGGCTACCAGGGCCAGAACGCCGGTTTCGGCGGCGGCCGTGACGAAGGCGGCAACGGCGGCGGCTATGGCCGCAAGCCGGGCTGGGGCGACAGCGCTCCGCGCGGCGGCCACGGTCACGGCGGCGGCCGCGGCGACGGCGGTTTCGCGCCCCGCGGCAATGGCGCCGGCCATGGCGGCCCGGGCAAGGTGTTCGTGCCCCGCGATGCGCAAAAGCGCGCGTTCAAGCCCACCCGCTGATCCTTCCGGGAAACGCACCTGACGGCTGCGCCCTCTCATCCTTGCGAAAGCCCGCGTTCTCACGAGCGCGGGCTTTTTCGTTTTACGATGACTGGAGCGCCAAACTTCGTTGGTTTACGTCGCAGCCCGATACAGCAGGCTCATCAGTACGCCGTCGCCTTCGCTCCGGCAGCAGCGGGACGCTATGTCGCTTGCTTCGCCTGCGACACAGGTGGGAGGCTCGCTCCCACGGCGTGATCGATGGCATACAGCCAGCGGCCGTCCACCTGTTTTCTCACGAGCTCAGCAGAGCTGCCCGAAACAACTATGGTGCCGTCGTTGTCAACCACATTCCAGTCAGCGCGCAGGAGTGCCAAGTCGCCGTGAGCGATACAGAAATGGTTGCGCGAGGTCATTCGGCCCGGTACCTGGAGTAGTTGCATCAGCGCTTTCTCGATGGACGCAAGCCCGGTTAGATCCACGCTGTCCCCATCCGTACGCAATACCGCGTCGGGTTCATAGAGTTGAAGCAGGTTCTCGATGCTGCGGCTGTTGAACGCCTCCACAAATGCCGCGTTCATGTGCTCCGGTAATGTGATGGCGAATGCCATGGTGTCACTCCCTTCATTGAAATGGGGATGATGGATGGTCCGCCCTGTACTCACCAAACGGAAAGGCACGAATGAAAGTCCTCCCCATTAGCGAACAGCGCCTCGATGTGCCCTCGCCTCGGCACTGCCTCCAATGTCCTGTCGAGGATTGGCTTGGTTTTCTTGGCCATCGCTGGAACGCACTGCTGCTGTGGCATTTGCAGGATGGCGCGCGGCGGCATGGGGAACTGGCGGCACTGCTCCCCGGCGTTTCGCCCAAGGTGTTGTCAGAACGATTGCAGGGATTGGAGGCGCGGGGATTGCTTGAGCGATTCCTGATCACTGGATTTCCGAGGGGCGTGGGCTATGGCTTGACATCGTTTGGCAAAGCGCTGGTGCCTGTCCTGAACCAGTTGGAAGTGTGGTCACGCCACTTCGATCATCCTGTCGCCTGAGGTGCCACTGTTCGACGTATCGGCGAGAAGTGCCGCTTGGCTCTTCAGCCTACACGCTGCCTTCCGTGCCGAATCACGACCATCCGCTTCCTTATCGCGGACCGTTACTTCGGACCTTCCGGGTTTCCGAGCACGCGGACGCCCGTCGAATTTGATTGACACTTCAATCGATGAAAAGTAATGTAATGGCGCATCGCTTCCCCGGGGTCGTTGCTCGACTGCCGGTTCTTCGACACCTGCTTTTCGACTTTCGACATGAAAATTGCGATTCTTGGGGGTGGTCATGGCGCCTACGCGGCTGCCGCGGACCTGTCTGAAACCGGTCATGAAGTGCGCCTGTGGCGCCGCGATGCCCAAGCGCTGCAGCCGTTGCTGCGCGCCGGCGCGATCACGCTGAAGGACGCCGACGGCTCGCGCGAGGTGCCCATCGCGCTCGCCACCGCCGACATCGGCGCCGCCATGCAGGGCGCCGAGCTGATCGTCATACCGACTCCTGCCATCGCCCAGCACGACATCGCGCTCGCGATGGCGCCGCACCTGGTCGACGGCCAGGTCGTCTTCCTGCCGCCGGGCACATTCGGCAGCTACGTGATGGCGCGCACCGTGAAGGATGCCGGCAGCCGCGCCGACGTGGCCTGGGCCGAAACCGGCACCTTGCCCTACCTGGCGCGCAAGCACGGCGAGCGCGAAGTCAACGTCACCATCCGCGCGATCCGCCTGCCGACCGGCGTCTATCCGGCCCGCAAGGAGGCGCAGGCCATCGAGGTGATCCGCAGGGCCTATCCGGCGGTGCATGGCTGCGGCGACGCGCTCTCGGGCGCGCTGATGAACGCGGGTCCCGTCATTCACCCGCCGCTGATGGTGATGAACGCCGCGCCGCTGCAGCACTTCGAGCGCTGGGACATTCATAACGAAGGCACGCAGCGCGCCGTGCGCGACGTGACCGACCGGCTCGACCAGGAGCGCATCGCGGTGCGCGAAGCCTTCGGGCAGGGCTCGCCGCACTATCCGCTGGCCGACCACTACAACAATGACCAGTGGATGTACGGCGACGCGCACAAGCAGCTCGTCAAGTCGGGCGACTGGCGCGAGAACATCGACCTGCACACGCACCGCTACATCACCGAGGACACCGAGCTCGGTCTCGCCTTCCTCGCCTCGGCCGCGCGCCATGCGGGCGTGGATGCACCCATCGCGCACGGCCTGCTGGCCATCGTCGGCGGTTTCCTCGGGCGCGACCTGCGGCGCGGCCCCCGTACCTTCGAGAGCCTGGGCTTCGCCGGCCTGAGTACCGCGCAGCTCAAGCAGAGGCTCCACGATGGTGAATGAAACCGCCTCGCTGCCTCGCTTCGCGGCCGTGGGCGCGGGCCGCATGGGGCGCGGCATCGCCATTGCTTTCGCGTATGCCGGCCACCGCATCTCGCTGATCGACCTGCGCCAGCGCACCGACGAGGCATGGGCGCGGCTGCGCGACGAAGCCAAGGCCGAGATCGACGCCAGCCTCTCGGGGCTCGCGCAGCTCGGCGTGATCGATGAGTCGAAGATCTCCGACATCGCCGCGCGCGTCGATCTGGTCGATGCCGCTGCCGCCCCGCGGGCACTGGCCGCCGCCGAGCTCGTGTTCGAGGGCGTGCCCGAAACCATGGAAGCCAAGCGCGAAGCCTTCGATCAGCTCAACCGCCATTGCCGCGACGACGCGATCCTCACCTCGACAACCAGCAGCATCCTGGTGACGCAGCTCGCCTCACTGGTGCGGCTGCCGGGGCGCTTCCTCAACATGCACTGGCTCAACCCGGCCTACGTGATTCCCGTGGTCGAGCTCAGCTGCCACCCCGGCACCGACGCCACGGTGCTCGCTCGCACGAAGGCGCTGATGGAAGAGATCGGCAAGCTGCCCGTGGTCTGCGGCGCGTCGCCCGGCTACATCGTGCCCCGCCTGCAGGCACTGGTGATGAACGAGGCCGCGCGGATGATCGAGGAGGGCGCCGCCACCGCGGAAGAAATCGACAAGGCCACGCGCTACGGCCTGGGCCTGCGTTTCGCGGCACTGGGCGTGGTGGAGTTCATCGACTTCGGCGGCTGCGACATCCTGCACTACGCGAGCCGCGAGATGTCGGCCTCGCTCGATGCGGGCCGCTACACCGCACCGACCATCGTCGGGAAGATGGTCGAGCAGGGCCGGCTCGGTCTCAAGAGCGGCAGCGGCTTCTACGACTACGCGGGCCGCGATGTCGCGGCCTACCGGCGCGACGTGCTCTCGCGCACGCTCGGCGAGCTGCGGCACGCGGGCCTGTGGCGTGCGCCTGCCGATCGGACCCTGTCATGACCAGCATCCGCCGCGCATTCGCCGACCTGTCGGTGGGGCAGGTGCACTACGCGGCATGCGGTGACCCTACGGCACCGGCCGTGCTGCTGCTGCACCAGTCGCCGCGCAGCTGGACCGAATACCGCCCGGTGCTGCCGCTGATCGGCGCGCGCCGCAGGGCCATCGCGATGGATACGGCCGGCTTCGGCGACTCCGCCGACGGCGGCGTGCCGGCGAGCATCGAGCAATGGGCACGCGTGGCCTGCGAGCTGCTCGATGCGCTTGGCATCGAGAAGGTCGACGTGGTGGGGCATCACACCGGCGGCGTCATCGCGCTCGAGCTTGCAGCGGCGTTTCCACAGCGGGTTCGCAGCCTGGTGCTGTCATCCACGCCGTACACCGACGAGACTTTTCGCAAGGCGCGTGCGCAGCGCCCGCCCATCGATGAAGTCGCACCGAGCGAAGACGGCACTCACCTCGCCGCGCTCTGGCAGAAGCGCCAGGGCTTCTATCCGGCCGGTCGTCCCGAGCTGCTAGAAGCCTTCGTGCTCGATGCATTGAAGGTCGCGCGTGTCGAGGAAGGGCACCGTGCCGTGGCGTCGTACCGCATGGAAGAGCGAATCGGCCGCATCGCGCAGCCGGTGCTGATCGTGCGCGCGACCCACGACCCTTTCGCCGCTCCGCATGCCGCTGAGCTGCAGCACCACCTGCCGCAGGCGCGCATCGTCGACATCGAAGGCGGCATGGTGCCGCTGCCCGACCAGATGCCCGATGCCTTTGCTCGCACGGTGCTCGATTTTCTGGAGAAGCAGCCTTGAAAGCTGTGCGTATCCATGGATTCGATGCCGTGCCCGTGCTGGAAGAGATCGCCGAGCCCACGGCACGGCCTGGGCGCACCATCGTGCGCATGGAGGCCGCGACGGTCGGGCACATCGACCGCACCGTGTGGCGCGGCAGCTTCCTCAGGCATCCGCCCTTGCCCTACACGCCGGGCGTGGAGGCTGCGGGCGTCGTCATCGCGAGCGGTCGCTACCAGCAGGAGCAGCGCGTCTGGCTGCGAGGAAGCGGCCTGGGCACGCTCTTCGACGGCACGTGGTGCGAGCAGATCGATGCGCCCGACGAGGCGCTGGGCCCGTTGCCCGACGACGTGCCGATGACTTTGGGCGCAGCCTTCTTCTCTCCGACGACGTCGGCGTGGGTGGCGCTGCATGAAGTCGCGAAGCTGAAGGCGGGCGAGCAGGTCCTGGTGACCGGGGCGAGCGGCGCCGTCGGTTCGCTCGTGATGCAGCTTGCGCGCGATGCCGGTTGTGCGGCCGTCGCGGTCGCTGCGGATGCGGAACCGCCTGCAGTGGCCAGCGCCGATCTGCTGATAGATACAGTCGGTGGCAGTGTGCTCGCGCGAACGCTGCCTGCAGTGCGCCCTGGCGGGCGGGCCGTTCTGGTCGGCTACACCGCGGGGCCCGTGCTCTCGCTCGACATCGCGCACTTTCTGCAGCGCGACGTGGCACTCTTGCCCCTCAACATGTTCAGGCGCGAAGCTCAAGGCCGCGCAGCGGCGCCCGAGTTGCTTGCCAGGCTCGCGGATGGCCGACTGAGCCTCGACGTGCGGCCGTTCGCGCTTGCGGATGCCGCTGCCGCACTCGACTGGATCGCGCAGCGCGGCCATCGCGGACGCGCCGTCCTCGTGCCCCGCCTCTGAGCGGCGGAGCCCCGGGGCTCAGTCTTCTTCCGGCTCGTCGCCGGGCGTGCGCACGTGCAGATCGATCATCTGCCGCAGCGTCTGTTTGAGCTCTTCCGCGCGCCGCAGCCCGAAGGGCTCGAGCACGCGCCGTTCGTGCTCGCGCGCCAGTTCCATCAGATGTTCGACCGCCTTGAGCCCCTTGCGCGTGATGCGCACCAGCGTGATGCGGCGATCACTCTCGTGGGGCAGGCGCTCGACCTGTCCCCGTGCTTCCATGCGGTCCAGCAGCCGCGTCACTGTCGGCTGCTTGGTCACGGTCACCTGCGCGAGCTGGCCGATGCTGATCGGCTCGCTGCCCGCGAGCGAGGCCATCACGCGCCACTCAGACACCGAGAAGCCCTGCTGGCGCGCCACTTCGTGGAACTCCGAGGAGATCAGCTGGCTGGCCTGCGCCAGCAGCGCAGGAAGGTAGTCATCGACGAAGCGATGCGATTCGACGGGTTGATCAGCCATGAAGGCACCTCACAGTCGCCACGGGCACGCTGCTTGCATGTCTAGGGTAATTCATGATTGTGGATACATTCATTTGTCAACATTATAGAAAGCACGGTGCAACCTCCTGGTCGCATCGTCCCACGACAGACAACAAGGACCCCGATGGCAGAGCGTTCGTTCGTTGAAGAAGTCAAGAAACTGCGGCTTTCTGGTGGGGAAGTCTTCAGGGGCGAGGGCATTCTGGCCGTCACCAAGGCCCTTCTGGAGTCGGGAGTTTCCTATGTGGCCGGCTACCAGGGTGCGCCCATCTCGCATCTGATGGACGTGCTGGCCGATGCGCAGGACATCCTCGCCGAGCAGGGCATCCGCTTCGAGAACAGTGCGAGCGAAGCCACCGCGGCCGCCACGCTCGCAGCCTCCGTCAACTACCCGCTGCGCGGTGCCGTCACCTTCAAGGCTACCGTGGGTACCAACGTGGCTTCCGACGCGCTGGCCAACCTGGCATCGGGCGGCGTGACCGGCGGCGCGCTCATCATCGTGGGCGAGGACTACGGCGAAGGCTCCTCGATCATGCAGGAGCGCAGCCACGCCTTCGCGATGAAGTCGCAGATCTGGCTGCTCGATCCGCGCCCCAACCTGCCCAGCATCGTCGATGCGGTGAAGCAGGGATTCGATCTCTCCGAGGCCAGCAACACGCCCGTGATGCTGCAGCTGCGCATCCGAGCCTGCCACGTGCATGGCCACTTCGTCGCGGGCGACAACAAGCGCGCTACGTTCACGCTGAAGGATGCGCTCGAGAACCCGCAGCGCGACGTGGGCCGCATCGTGCTGCCGCCTGCGAGCTTCGTCCATGAACAAGAGAAGGTGAAGGACCGCTGGCCCGCGGCCGTGCGCTTCATCGAGGAGCGCAAGCTCAACGAGTTCTTCTCGGAAGACGCCGACGACATCGGCATCATCGTCCAGGGCGGCAGCTACAACACGCTGGTACGCGCGCTCGAACGCATGGGCCTTGCGGACGTCTACGGCAACACACGGGTGCCGCTGTACGTGATGAACGTGGCCTACCCCGTCATCGAGAGCGAGGTGATCCGCTTCTGCGAAGGCAAGCGCGCGGTGCTCGTGGTGGAAGAGGGGCAGCCCAACTTCGTCGAGCAGAACCTCGCGACCATCCTGCGCCAGGCCGGGTCCTCCACGGTGTTGCACGGCAAGGACATGCTGCCGGTGGCCGGCGAATACACGGCCGCCGAGCTGCTCAAGGGCGCGCGCAGCTTCTGCGAGCGCTACGAGCGCCTCGCGCCGTTGCCGGTGCCCGCGCCGGTGCGCAAGGTGATCCCGCTGACCGAGGTCGCTGCCGAGCCCGCGCGGGCCGTCGCGCCGCTCAGCGAAGTGGTTCATGCCCGTCCGCCGGGCTTCTGCACCGGCTGCCCCGAGCGCCCCATCTTCAGCGCGATGAAGCTGGTCGAGCGCGAACTCGGCCCGCACCATGTGAGCGCCGACATCGGCTGCCACCTGTTCTCCATCCTGCCGCCCTTCAACATCGGCAACACCACCATGGGCTATGGCCTGGGCGGCGCGGGCGCAGCTGCGCTCAATGCGCCTGCAGGCAAGCGCGCGATCTCGATGATGGGCGACGGCGGCTTCTGGCATAACGGCCTGACCAGCGGCGTCGCCAACGCGGTCTTCAACAAGAGCGACAACCTCACCATCGTCGTCGACAACAACTACACCTCGGCCACCGGTGGGCAGGACATCCTCTCGTCGAACGCCGTCAACAAGACGCGCAGCACCGGCCACGAGATCGAGAGCGCCGTGCGCGGCGTGGGGGTGAAGTGGGTGAAGACGATGCGCCGCACCTATGACATCGCCGGCATGCGCGACGCGCTCAAGGAGGCACTGACCACCAAAGAGAAGGGCCCCAAGGTCCTGATCGCCCAGTCGGAATGCATGCTCAACAAGCAGCGCCGCGAGAAGCCGCTGGTGCGCAAGGCCATCGCCGACGGCAAGCGCATGGTGCGCGAGAAGTTCGGCGTCGATTCTGACACCTGCACCGGGGACCACTCCTGCATCCGCCTGTCGGGCTGTCCGTCGCTGTCGATCAAGCCCAACCCCGATCCGCTTCGCACCGACCCGGTCGCGGCGGTGCTCGACAGCTGCGTGGGCTGCGGTGTGTGCGGCGAGGTCTCGCACGCCGCGGTGCTGTGCCCCTCCTTCTACAAGGCGCAGATCGTGAGCAACCCCAGCCGCTGGGACCAGCTGCGCGAGCGCATGCGCGCAGCCGTCATCGGCTGGATGCAGCGCGGCGAGGCTCGCCGCCGTGAAGCCTATGCCTTCTGAAGCGATGACGAACACCAAGGCCCAGCCTATCAAGATCGCGATCCTCGCCATGGGCGGGGAGGGTGGCGGCGTGCTCGCGGACTGGATCGTCGACATGGGCGAGGCCAATGGCTACGTCGCCCAGACCACCTCCGTGCCCGGCGTGGCCCAGCGCACCGGCGCGACCATCTACTACGTCGAGCTGTACCCATCGTCGCAAGCAGAGAGCGACGGCGGCACGCCGGTGCTCGCGCTGATGCCGCTGCCGGGCGACGTCGACGTGGTGCTCGCATCCGAGCTGATGGAAGCCGGCCGTGCCGTGCAGCGCGGCCTGGTCACGCGCGAACGCACCACGCTGATCGCTTCCACGCACCGCGTGTTCTCCATCGCCGAGAAGAGCGCGATGGGCGACGGCCGCGTCGACAGCGGCCAGCTCCTCGCGCACACGGCCAACGCCGCCAAGCGCTTCATCCGCTTCGACATGGCCCAGGCCGCCGAGGCTTCGGGCAGCGTGATCAGTGCGGTGCTCTTCGGTGCGCTGGCAGGCTCGGGCGTGCTGCCCTTCAGCCGCGCGCAGTTCGAAGCGACCATCGAACGCGGCGGCGTGGGCGTGAAGCCCAGCCTCAAGGCCTTCGGTGCGGCGTTCGAGCGTGCACAGGGCGGTGACGATGGCGAGCCGGTGAAGGAAGCACCTATCGCCGCCCCAGCACCGCAGCCGCGCCACCCCGCCGTGCGCTCACTGGTCGAGCGCGTGCAGAACAGCTTCCCGGCCGAAGCGCAAGACCTGCTGCTCGAAGGCGTGCGCCGCCTCATCGACTACCAGGACCCGGCCTACGCCGGCCTCTACCTCGACCGCATGGCTTCCATCGCGGCCTTGCCCTCGGGCGATCGTCGCCTGCTTCGCGAGACTGCGCGCCACCTCGCGCTGTGGATGTCCTACGAAGACACCGCCCGCGTCGCGGCTCTCAAGACTCGCGCCACCCGCTTCGAGCGCGTGCGCGGCGAAGCGCGCGTGCAACCGGGACAGGTACTCGCCATCAACGAGTACATGCACCCGCGTCTGCAGGAGATCTGCGAGACCCTGCCCGGCGGCATCGGCCGCTGGCTGATGAACTCGACGCTGCCGAAGAAGATCGTCGAGCGCTTCACTCAGCACGGCCGCGTCATCCAGACCAGTTCGCTGCGCGGCTATCTCATGCTGCGCATGGTGGCTGCCTGCAAGCGCTGGCGCCTCTCCACCATGCGCTACGCCGAGGAGAACCGCCGCATCGAAGAATGGCTGCAGCGCATCGCCGCCACCGCGCAGCGCAATCCGGAGCTTGCCGTCGAACTGGCCCAGTGCCAGCGCCTCGTCAAGGGCTACAGCGACACGCACGCGCGCGGCATCCGCAACTACGACACCGTCATGCGTGCCTTCGAGCGCGCCGGCGACGCACTGGCGCCGGCCACGCTGCGCGAATTGCGCGACGCCGCATTGGCCGACGAGCATGGCCACAAGCTGCGGGCCGCACTGGTGCAGCACGCATTGGCCTGAGAAGAGACTCCGAAGATGACCGCACCCTCAGCCACCCTCTCATTGCGCGTCACCGAAGCGCGGCAACTGAACCCGCTGATCCGCATGCTGCGCCTGCGCGCCGACGACGGCCGCGCACTGCCCGGCTTCGCGGCCGGCGCCCATATCCGCGTGCAGGTGTCGCTCGCCGATGGCAAGACCGACTGGCGCCACTACTCGCTCATCAACTTCGACACGGCGCGCAACGCCACCAACGCACCGACCGAATACGTGATCGCGGTACGCAAGGAAGCCGAAGGCCGCGGCGGTTCGCGCTTCATGCACGAAGGGCTGAAAGAAGGCGACACCATCGCCATCGAGCCGCCGAAGAACGACTTCCCGCTGCACACCGGCCCCGGCGGCACGGTGCTCGTGGCGGGCGGCATCGGCGTGACGCCGCTGGCCACCATGGCTGCGCGCCGCCGGGCCGAGGGCGCGGCGGTGCGCATGCACTACGCCGGCCGCAGCCGCGAGCTGATGGCCTTCCTGCCCGAGCTGCAGGCGCTGCTGGGCGACGACCTGCACGTGCACGCCGATGCCGAGGTTGGCACGCCGCTGGCCATCGACACGCTGCTCGACAGCGTGCCCGCCGGCGACCGCCTCTACGTCTGCGGCCCCAAGGTCATGCTCGACGCGGTGCTCGAACGCACGCAGGCGCGCGGCTGGGAGCACGACCGCGTGCACTTCGAGCTCTTCACCGAGCCCGTCGCGGAAGAGGGCGACCAGCCCTTCGAGGTGGAGCTGGCCCAGTCCGGGCAGCGCTTCACCGTGCCGGCGGACCAGAGCATCCTCGACTGCCTCATCGAGCACGGCTGCGACCCCATGTTCGACTGCAAGCGCGGCGAATGCGGCGTGTGCGCAGTGCCCGTGCTGGAAGGCGAGATCGACCATCGCGACTACGTGCTCACCGCCCGCGAGAAGGCGCAAGGCACCGTCATGCAGATCTGCATCTCGCGCGCTAAGGGTGCGCGTCTGGTGCTCGACATCTGAAGCAAGGAGACATGAACGCCATGACCTCGTACAGAGACAACCCCGACGCCATTCGCGCGCTGGTGCAGAACGACCGGGTGCACCGCGACCTGTACACCAGCCAGGAACTCTTCGAGCTGGAGCAGGAGCACTTCTTCGCCAACACCTGGAACTACGTCGGCCACGAGAGCCAGTTGCCCAAGCCCGGCGACTGGATCAGCAACGAGATCGCAGGCCGCCCGCTGATCGTCGTGCGCCATTCCGACGTCAGCGTGCGCGTGATGATGAACCGCTGCGCCCACAAAGGCTCGCGCCTCGTCAACGGGCCCTGCGGCAACACTGGCAAGTTCTTCCGCTGCCCCTACCACGCCTGGACCTTCAAGACCGATGGCGCGCCCCTGGCGATTCCGCTGAAGACGGGCTACGAGAACACCCAGTTGCACGAGTGCGAATCGGGCAAGGGCCTGACTACCGTGAAACACGTGCGCAGCCACCGCGGCTTCATCTTCGTGAAGATCAACGATGCCGGCCCCGATTTCGACGAGTACTTCGGCGACTCGCTGAGTTCCATCGACAACATGGCCGACCGCTCGCCAGAGGGCGAGCTGGAGATCGCCGGCGGCTGCCTGCGCTTCATGCACCAGTGCAACTGGAAGATGTTCGTCGAGAACCTCAACGACACCATGCACCCGATGGTGGCGCACGAATCTTCGGCCGGCACCGCCAAGCGCATGTGGGCCGACAAGCCCGAGAGCGAGCCCAAGCCCATGGCGGTGGAGCAGTTCGTGCCCTTCATGTCCGACTACAAGTTCTTCGAGGACATGGGCATCCGCACCTACGACAACGGCCACAGCTTCACCGGCGTGCACTTCAGCATCCACAGCAAGTACAAGGCGATCCCCGAGTACGACAACGCGATGAAGGCCCGCTACGGCGAGGAGAAGACCGCGCAGATCCTCGGCATGGCGCGGCACAACACCGTCTACTACCCGAACCTCACGATCAAGGGCGCGATCCAGGCGATCCGCGTGGTCAAGCCGATTTCGGCCGACAGGACCCTCATCGAGAGCTGGACCTTCCGCCTCAAGGGCGCGCCGCCCGAGCTGCTGCAGCGCACGGCCATGTACAACCGCCTCATCAACTCGCCGTTCTCGGTGGTGGGCCACGACGACCTGCAGGCCTATCGCGGCATGCAGGCCGGCCTGCACGCGAGCGGCAATGAGTGGGTGAGCCTGCACCGCGACTACGACCCGGCCGAGCTGAAGGGCGGCGAGATCACGACCGGCGGCACCAACGAGCTTCCGATGCGTAATCAATACCGCAGCTGGGTGCAACGCATGACGGAGACGATGTGATGGCCGGCACCGCGTCAGAAATCACCCGCCAGGATCTGATCGACTTCGTCGTGAACGAAGCGCACCTGCTCGACACCCGCCGCTACGAGGAGTGGAACGCGCTCTTCACCGACGATGCCTTCTACTGGGTGCCGCTGATTCCCGACCAGGAAGACGGCCTCAACCACACCTCGCATCTCTACGAGGACAAGCTGCTGCGCGAGTTGCGCATCGAGCGCCTGAAGAGCCCGCGTGCCTTCTCGCAGCAGCCGCCGAGCCGCTGCCACCACCTGCTGCAGGTGCCGGTGGTCGAGCAGTTCGATGCCGGATCCAACCGCTACGTGGTGCGCACCTCGTTCCACTACACCGAGTCGCAGGGCGACGAGATCCAGTTCTACGTGGGCACCTTCTTCCACCACCTCACGGTGCAGGACGGCGCGCTGCGCATGACGCTCAAGCGCGTCAACCTTCTCAACTGCGACGCGGCCCTGCCGGCCGTGCAGCTCTTCATCTAGCCGGGACGCGAGTGATGCCCCACGCCACCGTCCACGACGTCTTCGCGGCCACCGCGGCCCGCACGCCGCAGGCTGAATTCCTCTTCACCGAATCCGTGACCGCCGCCGCCTACGGCATCGAAGCGGGCGCCATCCGCTGGGGTGAAGCCGCTGCGCAGATCGAACGCCTGCGTGCCGCTTATGCGCAAGCCGGCTACGGCCACGGCCATCGCGTCGGCCTGCTGCTGGAGAACCGGCCGGCTTTCATCTTCCACTGGCTCGCGCTGAACGCACTGGGCGTGAGCGTGGTGCCGATCAACTCGGAGATGCGCTCGGCCGAGCTGGTCTACCTGATCGGCCACAGCGAGATCGGGCTGGCCGTAACGCTGCCCGAACGCGCTGCCGACCTGCGCGCGGCGGCCGCACAGGCAGGCATCGCCTTCGAGACCATGGGCCCCGACGACGCGGTACCGCCCGCGAAGACAGCTGCGCCGCGTGCTGGTGAGCCCGTGGGCATCGACACCGAATGCGGCCTGCTCTACACCTCGGGCACCACCGGGCGCCCCAAGGGCTGCATCCTGAGCAATGCGTATTTCCTGCGCGCAGGCGAGTGGTATGCGGCGCTAGACGGCGTGTGCAGCATCCGGCCCGACAAGGAGCGCGTGATCACGCCGCTGCCGCTCAACCACATGAACGCGATGGCCTTCTCCACCATGGTGGTGCTGGTCGCGGGCGGCTGCCTGGTGCAGCTCGACCGTTTCCATCCGAAGAGCTGGCTGGCGAGCGCGAAGGAAAGCGGCGCGACCATCGTCCACTACCTGGGCGTGATGCCCGCGATGCTGCTGTCGGCACCCGCATCGGCCGTCGACCGCGACCATGCCATCCGCTGGGGCTTCGGCGCCGGCGTGGACCGCAAGAACCACGCGCCGTTCGAGGAGCGCTTCGGCTTTCCGCTGGTGGAGGCCTGGGCCATGACGGAGACCGGCGCGGCCGCCTGCATCATGGCCAACCGGGAGCCGCGCCTGGTGGGCACCAGCTGCTTCGGCCGGCAGGAGGACTTCGTCGAGATCCGCCTCGTGGGCGACGACGGCAGTGAAGTCGGCGTCGATGCGCCGGGCGAACTGCTGGTGCGCTCGGCCGGCCCGGACCCGAGGCGCCATTTCTTCTCCGGCTACCTGAAGGACGAGGAGGCCACGCGCGAGGCCTGGGCCGACGGCTGGTTCCACACCGGCGATCTGGTGCGCCGCGATGCAGAGGGCAACTTCTTCTTCGTCGATCGCAAGAAGAACGTGATCCGCCGCAGCGGCGAGAACATCTCGGCCGTCGAAGTCGAGAGCGTGCTCAACCAGCATCCGGCGGTGAAGGCATCGGCCGTGGCCGCCACGCCCGACGAAGTGCGCGGAGACGAGGTGCTCGCCTGCATCGTGATGCGCGAAGGCGCCGATGCCTCGCAGCCCGAACAGACCGCGGCCAGTATCGTCCAGCACGCGCTGGCACAGCTCGCCTACTACAAGGCGCCCGGCTACGTGGCCTTCGTCGATGCGCTGCCGCTCACGCCCTCGCAGAAGATCCAGCGCGGGCAGCTGCGCGAGATGGCGCAGTCGCTTCCAGGCCAGGCCCATTGCATCGACACCCGCTCGATGAAGAAGAGGCAGGCATGACGGGCAAGCGGCTTTCCTACGAAGGCGTGGCGGTCGCGGTGCCCGTCACCGTGCCTTACGTGCGCTATTCCACGCGCACCGCGCATTGGTTCGTCGGCCAGGCGGTCGAGGCGCTGGTGAAATCCAGCGGCGTGCCCAAGGAGCAGATTGACGGCCTGTGCCTCAGCAGCTTCTCGCTCGCGCCTGACACGGCGGTGGGCGTTACCCAGCATCTGGGCCTGTCGCCGCGCTGGCTCGACCACGTGCCCACCGGCGGTGCCTCGGGCGTGATGTGCCTGCGCCGTGCGGCGCGCGCCGTGCAGGCGGGCGATGCCGACATCGTGGCCTGCGTGGGTGCCGACACCAACCATGTCGATTCCTTCCGCCAGACGCTGGGCAGCTTCAGCAACTTCGCGCGCGATGCGAGCTACCCCTACGGCTCGGGCGGCCCCAACTCGATCTTCGCCTTCATCACCGCCAACTACATGCGCACCTACGGTGCAAGGCGTGAAGACTTCGGCCGCATCTGCGTCGACCAGCGCACCAACGCGCTGGGCAACCCGAACGCGATGTTCAAGAAGGCTCTCACGCTCGACGAGTACATGGCCGCGCGGCCGATCTCCGACCCGATCCACCTGTTCGACTGCGTGATGCCCTGCGCCGGCGCCGACGCCTTCCTTGTGATGAGCGAGGAGCGCGCGCGCGACCTGGGCCTGGCGCACGTGGTGATCCGCGGCGCCATCGAGCGCCACAACGCCTACGCCGAAGACCCGGTGATGGTGCAGGGCGGCTGGCGCAAGGACCGCGACGACCTGTACGCGCAAGCCGGCATCCAGCCCGCGGAACTCGACTTCGTGCAGACCTACGACGACTACCCCGTCATCGTGATGATGCAGTTCGAGGACCTGGGTTTCTGCGAAAAGGGCGAGGGCCCGGCCTTCGTGCAGGCCAACACCATGACCTTCGACGGCAGCTTTCCGAACAACACCAGCGGCGGCCAGCTCTCGGCCGGACAGGCTGGTGCGGCGGGCGGCTTCCTCGGCATGGTCGAGGCGATTCGCCAGTTGACCGATCAGGCCGGAAAGCGCGCCGTGCCGAATGCCCAGCTGGGCCTTGTCGCCGGCTTCGGCATGGTGACCTACGACCGTTGCCTGTGCACAGGCGCGGTGATCCTGGGGAGACCCGCATGACGATGCCCCTGATGCGCCCCCCGCGCAAGAACCCGGTGCTGCGCACCCGGCAGATGAACCTGCCGCCCGGCGCGCGCGGCCGCGTGGCGCTGGGTCTCACCGCTGCCGCGGCCGAAGGCCGCTTCGAACTCCAGACCTGCGACGACTGCGGCACGGTGCAGTACCCGCCGCGCGAGGTCTGCCACAGATGCCTCTCCGCCGCGCTGCGCTGGCGGCAGCAAAGCGGCGAGGGCGAGCTGCTCGGCAGCACGACGCTGCATCACAGCAACGACCTGTTCTTCCGCGAGCGGCTGCCCTGGCGGCTGGGCCTGGTTCACCTGGATGCCGGCCCCACGCTCATGGTCCACCTTCATGGCGAGGTTGGCGACGCGCCGCAGAGGGTGCGCGTAGGCGCCCGGCTCGACCGCGCGGGCCAGGCCGTTCTCATTGGTTTTCCGAACGAAGGGAGTCCCCACATGGCCGACGACAAGATGCTGCGCGAGATGACCAGCGACCCCAAGTTCCGCAAGGTGCTGGTGACCGACGGCAAGACCGAGACCGGCCAGGCGATCGTGCGCGCCCTGGTCAAGGCCGGCGCCGACATCGTCTGGGTCGGCCACGCCGAGCCCTGGAAGAAGATGGGCGACGGCCTCGACGACATCTCGGCGCTGCCGCAGGTCACGCTGGTGCCGCTGGACCTGACTAACGGCCGGCAGGTGACGGAGCTCGCGGGCTCCATCGGCGGCAAGGTCGACATCGTCATCAACAACGCGGAGGTGCACCGCACCTTCGGCATCGGCGCGCGGCGTGGCACCGACGTGGCCAAGGCCGAGATGGACATCAACTACTTCGGCCTGCTGCGCCTCGCGCAGGAGTTCGGTCCCGCGCTCAAGGGCCGCTCGGCCGACGGCGTGACGGGCGCGACGGCGTGGGTGAACCTGCTGTCGATCTACGCGTTGAGCAACTTCCCGCCGCACGGCACCTTCAGCGCATCGAAGGCGGCGGCGCATTCGCTCGCGCAGTGCCTGCGCGCGGAGATGCGGCCGGCGGGCATCCGCGTGATCAACGTGTTCCCGGGCCCCATCGACGACGAATGGAACCAGCACACGCCGCCGCCCAAGCTCGCGCCCCCGGCGCTGGCCAACGCCATCGTGAAGGCGCTGCGTGATGGCGTGGAAGACGTGTACCCCGGCGACGTGGCGCAGGAGTGGCTGGAGCGCTGGCGCGACAACCCGAAAGTGCTCGAGCGCGAGCTGGCTGCAGGCGGTTGAGACAGGAGCCGAACGAATGACCACCACAACCGAACTGATGTCCGCAGCCGAAATCCTCGGCGGCCTCGTGACCGCCATGGCAAGCGGCCGTATCCGCGTGATCGACCTCACGCAGACGCTGACGCCCGAGTTCCCGCAGATCGCGCTGCCGCCCGAAATGGGCCAGTGCTGGCCCTTCCGCATCGAGGAGGTGTCGAAGTACGACGAGCGCGGCCCGGGCTGGTACTGGAACAACTTCTCCTGCGGCGAGCACACCGGCACGCACTTCGACGCGCCGATCCACTGGATCTCGGGACGCGACCTGCCGAACAACTCGGTGGACACCATTCCCGTGCAGCACTTCGTGGCGCCGGCCTGCGTGATCGACTGCTCGCCGCAGGTGAAGGACGACCCCGACTACCTGCTGACCCTGGAAGACATCGAGGCCTACGAGGCAGCGCATGGCCGCATCCCGAAGGGTGCGTGGGTGCTGATGCGCACCGACTGGTCCAAGCGCACCGACCCCGAGGCCTATCAGAACTTCGACGAGACCGGCCAGCACACGCCTGGACCGAGCACGGCGGCCGTGCGCTTCCTTGTCGAGCAGCGCGACGTGCTGGGCTTCGGCTCCGAAGCCATCGGCACCGACGCGGGGCAGGGCTATCACCTGCGCCCGCCGTACCCGTGCCATTACTACATGCACGGCGCGGGCCGCTACGGCCTGCAGTGCCTGAGCAACCTCGACCTGCTGCCGCCTTCCGGCGCGGTGCTGATCTGCCCGCCGCTGAAGATCGAGAAGGGCAGCGGCAGTCCGCTGCGCGTGCTGGCGCTGGTGGGAGCATCGGCATGAGCGGCACCGCACCCAAGGTCGCGGCCGTCACCGGCGGCAGCGCAGGCATCGGCAGGGCCATCTGCGAAGACCTGCTCGCGCAGGGCTACGAGGTGGTGTCGCTCGCGCGCCGCAAGGCCGAGATCGACCATCCGAAACTGCACAGCATCGAGGTCGACCTGAGCGACCGCTCCGCCACCGGCGATGCGGTGCGCGAACTAGTGGAGCGTTTCTCTCCCACCACCATCGTCCACAACGCGGGCGTGATCCGCGCCGCGCTGCTGCCCGAGGTGAAGCTCGACGACCTCGACGCGCTGGTCGACCTGCACCTGGGCTGTGCGATCCAGCTCGTGCAAGGTGCATTGCCCGCGATGCGCGCGCAGCGCTTCGGCCGCGTGGTGCTGCTGTCTTCGCGCGCCGCGCTGGGGCTGGCCACGCGCACCAGCTATTCGGCCACCAAGGCCGGCATGCTGGGCATGGCGCGCACCTGGGCGCTGGAACTCGCGGCCGACGGCATCACGGTGAACGTGGTGGCGCCGGGACCCATCCGCACCGACATGTTCTACGACGTGGTCGAGGCCGGCAGCGAGAAGGAGCGCGCACTCGCCGCCTCGGTGCCCGTCAAGCGCCTGGGCGAGTCGGCCGACGTGGCACGGGCTGTGCGTTTCTTCGCGGACGCCGACAACAGTTTCGTCACCGGCCAGGTGCTGTACGTGTGCGGCGGCACCAGCGTCGGCAGCCTGGCCCTCTGACCCGGATCCATCTTTTCGCGTTCTCGTCACCCAAAAAAACCACCTCTGGAGCACCGCCATGAAAGTACTGAACCGAATTCGCACATTCGCGGCCATCGCCGCGGGCCTCGGCGCGCTGAGCGCCGCGAGCGCGTGGGCCGCCGACCTCAAGGTCGGCTTCATCACGTCGCTGTCCGGCCCGGTGTCGTCGCTGGGCATTCCGTACGACAAGGGCATGAAGGCGGCTCAGGCCTACAAGTCGGAAGTCGGCGGCCGCAAGGTGCAGGTGATCGCGCTGGACGACGCCTCCGATCCGTCTACGGCGGCGCGCAACGCGCGCAAGCTGATCGAGGAGGACAAGGTCGACGTCATCATCGGCACGGCCGGTGCGCCGGGCTCGCTGGCCATCGCCGGCGTGGCGCGCGAGACGAAGACGCCGCTGATATCCATCGCCAACGCCGACCTGCCGGGCGAGGAGGGCGCGTGGATGGTGACGCTGCCGCAGCCCGCGCCGCTGATGATGGGTGCGATGGTCGAGAAGATGAAGCAGTCGGGCGTGAAGACGGTGGCCTACATCGGCTACTCCGACGCGTGGGGCGACCTGGTGTATGACGCGCTCATGAAGTCGGCGCCCGCCGCCGGCATCAAGGTGGTGTCGAACGAGCGCTATGCGCGTGCCGATTCGTCGGTGGCCGGCCAGGTGCTGAAGATCGTGGCGCTGCGCCCCGACGCGGTGATCACCGGCGCATCCGGCACGCCCGGCGCGCTGCCCTACCTGGCGCTGCAGGAACGCGGCTACAAGGGAAAGATCTACGGCATGCACTCGCTGATCAACCCCGACTTCATCCGCGTCGGCGGTGCGTCGGTGGAAGGGCTGCTGGCACCCACTGGCCCGGTGGTGGTGGCCGAGCAACTGCCCGACGCCAACCCGATGAAGAAGATCGCGATGGACTTCCGCGCCGCCTTCCAGAAGGCCAACGGCGCGCCGCCCACCGACACCTTCTCGGCCTACAGCTTCGACGCCTGGCTGATCTACCTCGACGCGGCACAGCGCGCGTTGGCCGGCAAGGCCGAGCCCGGCACGCCGCAGTTCCGCCTCGCGCTGCGCGACGCCATCGTGAGCACCAAGGAGTTGGTGGGCACGCACAGCGTCTACAACTTCAAGCCGACCGACCGCTACGGCTCTGACGACCGCTCGCGCGTCGTCGTGAGGCTCGACAAGGGCCAATGGAAGCTGGTTCCCTGAAACCCCCGACGTGAAATCGCCAATGAAAAAGATCGCCCGCATCCTCGCCACCACGGCCGTCGCGCTGGCCGCAGCGCAGGCCATGGCCGCCGACCTGAAGATCGGCTTCATCAGTTCGCTCTCGGGCCCCGTGGCCGCGCTGGGCGTGCCCTACGAGAAGGGCATCCGCGCTGCCATCGCCGAGCACCCCGAGATCGCCGGGCGCAAGGTGCAGCTCATCGTGCTCGACGATGCCTCCGACCCCACCACCGCAGGCCGCAACGCGCGCAAGCTGGTGACCGAGGACAAGGTCGACGTGCTGATCGGCACCTCGGGCGTGCCGGGCGCGATGGCCATCGCCTCGGTGGCGCGCGAGCTCAACACGCCGCTGATCTCGCCCACGCCGGTGACCATTCCGGGTCCCGAGGGCGCGTGGACGGTGACGGTGTCGCAGCCCTTCCCGCTGATGGTGGCGGGCGTGGTCGATCGCATGAAGAAGTCGGGCGTGAAGACGGTGGCCTTCATCGGATTTTCCGACGCTTTGGGCGACCTGGCCTACGACTCGCTGATGAAGAGCGCCGATGCCGCCGGCATCAAGGTGGTGGCGAACGAGCGCTATGCGCGCAGCGATTCGTCGGTGGCCGGGCAGGTGCTGAAGATCGTCGCGGCGCGGCCCGACGCGGTGTTCGCGGGCAACTCGGGCACGCCCGGCGCGCTGCCCTACATCGCGCTGGCCGAGCGCGGCTACAAGGGCAGGATCTACGGCACGCACGGCCTCATCAACGCCGACTTCGTGCGCGTGGGCGGCGCCTCCATCGAGGGCCTGCAGGTGCCCAGCGGCCCGGTGCTGGTGGCCGACCAGCTGCCCGACGCCAACCCGATCAAGAAGGTGTCGATGGGCTTTCGCAATGCCTACCAGAAGCTCAACGGCGCGGTGCCGACCGATGCCTTCTCGTCGTACACCTACGACGCGTATCTGCTGCTGGCCAACGCGGCCTCGCGCACCAAGGGCGAGCCGGGCACGCCGGCCTACCGCACGGCGCTGCGCGACGCCATCGTCGGCACCAAGGAGCTGGTGGGCACGCACGGCGTCTACACCTTCAAGCCCGACGACCGCTATGGCTCCGACCAGCGCGGCGTGGTCATCGTGCAGATGACCAAGGGCCAATGGAAGCTGGTCCCCTAGCGCCCGTCCGGCCACCGAGCACATTGCCATGACCACCTACCGAAACCGCCCCGATCTCGTCGCGGCGCTGGTTCAGGACGACCGGGTGCACCGCGACCTGTACCTGAGCGACGAGCTTTTCGCGCTGGAGCAGGAGCACCTGTTCGCCGGCACCTGGGTCTTCCTGGGCCATGCGAGCCAGGTGCCGCAGGCCGGTGACTTCGTGACGCAGGAGATCGCGGGCCGGCCGTTGCTCATGGTGCGCCAGCCCGACGGCGATGTGCATGTGCTCTACAACCGCTGCGCCCACAAGGGCACGCAGCTGGTGACGGACGAGTGCGGCAACACCGGCCGCTTCTTCCGCTGCCCGTACCATGCCTGGACCTACAAGCTCGACGGGGCGCCGCTCGGACTGCCGCTGAAGAACGGCTACGAGGGCACGCAGCTCAAGGCCTGCGAGTCGGGGCAGGGGCTTTCGGTGGTGAAGAACGTGAAGGTGTACCGCGACTTCGTGTTCGTGCGCCTTTCCGATACCGGCCCTTCGTTCGACGAGTACTTCGGCGAGGTGCTGGGCGCCATCGACAACATGGTCGACCGCTCGCCCGAAGGCAAGCTGACCGTTGGCGGCGGCGTGCTGCGCAACATCGTCCACTGCAACTGGAAGATGTACCTGGAGAACATCAACGACACGGTGCATCCGATGTCCACGCACGAATCTGCCACCAAGGCGGCCGAGGCGCTGTGGGAGGGCCATGCGCCAACGGATCCCAAGCCGATGGCGATGGAGCAGATCCTGCCTTTCGGCTCGGGCTACGAATTCTTCGACAGGATGGGTGGGCGCGTGTTCGCCAACGGCCACAGCGTGCTGGGGGTGAACTTCAGCATCCATTCGAACTACGCGCAGCTGCCCGAGTACGAGGCCGCCATGCGCGCTGCGCACGGCGAGGAGCGCGCGGCCGAGATCCTGCAGCGCTCGCCGCAGAACTCCGTCTTTTTTCCGAGCCTGTCGGTCAAGGGCTCGCCGCTGGCCATCCGCGTGATCCGTCCGCTGGCGGCAAACCGCACGCTGATCGAGGCCTGGAGCTTCAGCGCGGCCGGCGCGCCTGCGCTGCTCTTCGAGCGCGCCATGAGCTACAACCGACTGGTGTTCTCGCCGATGTCGGTGGTCGCGCACGACGACGTGCACCTGTTCGAGAGCATCCAGCAGGGCCTGCGCGCGGGCGGCAACGAATGGGTGAGCCTGCATCGCAACTTCGATCCGGCCGAGAAGCAGCAGGCCACGATCACCACCAACGGCACCAACGAGCTGCTGATGCGCAACCAGTTCCGCGCCTGGGCGAAGGCCATGGCGGCGGGTATGGAGGCCACGGCATGACGGACCCGCGCGATTTCGCCGCCCAGGAGGCGGCGCTGCTCGACGAGCGCCGCTTCGACGACTGGCTGGCCCTGTTCGCCGAGGACGGCCACTACTGGGTGCCGCTGCTCGGCGCGGCGCAGGCCGACCCCTTCTCGCACAACTCGCTGGCCTACGAAGACCGCCTGCTGCTGCAGCTTCGCGTGGAGCGGCTGAAGAACCCGCGCGCGCATTCGCAGCATCCCGCGAGCCAAAGCCAGCATGTGCTGCAGCCCTCGCGAATCGAACGCGAGGAGGGCGATGAAGCCTGGCTGCGCACGCCGTTCCTCTACGTCGAGGCGCGCGGCGAGGGGCAGATATTGCTGAGCGGCACCACCCGCCACCACCTCGTGCGCACTCCTGAGGGCTGGCGAATCCGCGAGAAGCGCGTCGACCTGCTCAACGCCCCGCGCGCGTTGCCCGCCATCCAGTTGTTCATCTGATCCATCCGAGTTACCCGTTGTCCATTCCAACCATCCTCACCGGAGCTACGACATGAAGAGCCTGATGCAGACATTGACGCGCGGCGCCCTTGCCGCCGCGCTGACCGCCTGTGGCGTTGCCAGCGCATTCGCGGCCGACCTCAAGGTCGGACTGAGCGTGTCGCTGTCGGGGCCGAACTCCTCGCTGGGCGTGCCCTACGCCAAGGGCATGCAGGCCGCGCTGGCCTACAAGGGCGAGGTGAACGGTCGCAAGATCCAGCTCGTCGTGCTCGACGACGGTTCCGACCCGACCACGGCCGGGCGCAATGCGCGCAAGCTGATCGAGGAGGAGAAGGTGGACGTGCTCATGGGCACATCGGGCGTGCCCGCGGCAATAGCGATGGCCCAGGTCGGCAAGGAGGCGAAGACGCCGATGATCGGCCTCACGCCGATCCTGCTCGACCCCAACGAGAACCCGTGGGTGATGACCGTGGCCCAGCCCACGCAGCTGATGATCGACGCGGTGGTCGAGCGCATGAAGCGCAACAACGTGAAGACCGTGGGCTACATCGGCTTCTCCGATGCCTGGGGCGACCTGGTGTACGAGGCGCTGATGAAGGCCGCGCCCGCCGCAGGCATCAAGGTGGTGAGCAATGAGCGCTATGCGCGCTCCGACGCCTCGGTGACCGGACAGGTGCTGAAGATCGTGGCGCTGCGCCCCGACGCGGTGATGACCGGCGGCGCCGGCACGCCGGGCGCGCTGCCCTTCCTGGCGCTGCAGGAGCGCGGCTTCAAGGGCGGCGTGTACGGCCAGCACGGCCTCATCAACCCCGATTTCGTGCGCGTGGTCGGCGCGGCGGGCCAGAACGCGCTGATGCCCACGGGCCCGGTGATCGTGGCCGAGCAGCTGCCGGCCGAGTACCCGACCAAGAAGATCGCCACCGACTTCCGCGCCGTCTTCCAGAAGGTCAACAACGCGCCGACCAGCGATGCCTTCTCGGCCTATTCCTTCGACGGCTGGCTGGTGTTCGCCGACGCCGCCTCGCGCGCGATGAAGAAGGCGGAGCCGGGCACGCCCGAGTTCCGCGTGGCGCTTCGCGACGCCATCTTCAGCACCAAGGAGGTTGTGGGCACGCACGGCGTCTATACCTTCAAGCCCGGCAGCCTCTACGGCGTGGATGAGCGCGCCCGGGTGATCGTCAAGCTCGACAACGGCCAATGGAAGCTCGCACCTTGAACCTCTTGTTCCCGACTTTCCGGAGGACCGCGCCATGACGTGGGACGTGGCGCTCATCCTCATCACCGACGGCCTTGCCAACGGTGCCATCTACCTGCTGGCCGGCCTCGGGCTGGTGCTGATCTTCTCGGTCACGCGGGTGGTGTTCGTGCCTTTCGGCGACATCGCGGCCTTCGCGGCGCTGTCGCTCGCGGCCTTCGAGACCGGCCGCGTGCCGCCGACCATCGGCATGGTCGCGGTGCTTGCGGCGCTGGCCCTGGCCACCGAAGTAGGCAGCCTCGTGCGGCGCGGCGAGACCGCGCGCATTCCGAAGGCGGTGCTGACCTGGGGCGTGCTGCCCGCCATTCCCTGCGCGCTGGCGTGGCTCGCGGCGCGGCCAGGCGTGCCGGTGGCGGTGCACATCGCGGTGGCGGTGCTGCTGGTGGTGCCTATCGCGCCGCTGCTGGCGCGGGTGGTGTTCCAGCCGATCGCCGACGCGTCGGTGCTGGTGCTGCTGATCGTGTCGCTGGCGCTGCACTTCCTGCTGTCGGGCCTGGGCCTGCTGTTCTTCGGGCCCGAGGGCTCGCGCACCACGCCGCTGACCAGCGCCGTGTTCACGCTGGGCGAGGGCTTCACCGTCAGCGGGCAGGTGGTGCTGATGGTGGGGGCGGCCATCGTGCTGAGCGGCCTCTTCTTCCTGGTGTTCGAGCGCACGGTGGCCGGCAAGGCGCTGCGCGCCACGGCGGTCAACCGTGTGGGCGCGCGGCTGGTCGGCATCCGGCCGGTGCGCACCGCGTTGCTGGCGTACGGGTGCGCCTCGCTGCTGGCGGGGCTGATCGGCGTGCTGATCGCGCCGGTGACGACGATGTACTACGACTCGGGCTTCATCATCGGCCTGAAGGCCTTCGTGGCCGCGATCATCGGCGGGCTCGTGAGCTACCCGATGACGGCCGTGGGCGCGCTCGCGGTCGGCGTGGTCGAGAGCTTCGCCTCGTTCTGGAGCGGCGCGCTGAAGGACGTGATCGTGTTCAGCCTGCTGATACCGGTGCTGATGCTGCGCTCCTTCATGGCCGCGCATGCCGAAGAGGAAGAAGACGAGGTGGACGAATGAACGGCAATCGCAAACGCATGGCGTGGATCGCCGGGCTCGTCGTGGTGCTGGCGCTGGTGCCGGTGTTCGCGGGCAGCTTCACCGTCTCGCTGCTCAACGACATCGGCATCGGCGCACTCGTGGCGCTGGGCCTTGTGCTGCTGACCGGCGTGGGCGGCGCCACCTCCTTCGGGCAGGCGGCCTTCGTGGGCATCGCGGCCTATGCGACCGCGTGGCTCACCACCACGCAGGGCATGTCGCCCTGGCTGGGGCTGCTGTTCGCGCTGCTGCTCACGGGGCTGTCGGCGCTGGCCATCGGCATGCTGACGCTGCGGCTGGGCGGGCACTTCCTGCCGCTGAGCACCATCGCCTGGGGCCTTTCCATCGCGATGCTGTTCGGCAATGTCGATGCGCTGGGGCGGCACACGGGCCTGTCGAATATTCCGCCGCTGCAGATCGCGGGCTGGTCGCTGGCCGATCCGCGCGCGATGTATTGCCTGATCTGGACGGTGGTCGGGCTGGCCTGCCTGTTCAGCCACAACCTGCTGCGGTCGCGGCCGGGGCGCGCGATTCGCGGGCTGCGCGGCGGCGCGACGCTGCTGGCGAGCGTGGGGGCCGATGCGTACCGCGTGCGGCTTTCGCTGTTCGTCACCGCAGCCCTGCTCGCGGGGCTGGCGGGCTGGCTCTACGCGCACATGAACCGCTTCGTGAGCCCGTCGCCCTTCGACGTGCGCGCCAGCATCGAGTACCTGCTGATGGCGGTGGCCGGCGGGCTCGGCCAGCTGGGTGGCGCGCTGGTGGGCGCCGCGCTGGTGCTGGTGCTGAAGAACGGCCTGCAGGACGTGCTGCCGATGCTCACGCAGCGCGCGGGCCAGCTGGAGGCGGTGGCCTTCGCGGCGCTTTTCATCCTGCTGCTGCACTTCGCGCGCGGCGGCGTGATGGGGCTGCTGCGCCGCTGGACGCGACGCCGCGCCGGCGCGCGCGGGCCTTCGCGCCACGATGGGCCGGCGGTCGAGCCGCTGCCGCACCGCACGCTGCCCGCGCGCGGCTCGCCGGTGCTGTCGGTGAACGGCGCGGTCAAGCGCTTCGGCGGTCTGGTGGCGGTGAACGACGTGAGCTTCGACGTGAAGGCCGGTGAGATCGTCGGCCTGATCGGGCCCAACGGCGCGGGCAAGTCGACCATGTTCAACCTGCTGACCTGCACGCTGCCGATGAGTTCGGGCCAGGTGCGCTTTCTCGAGCACGACATCGCCGGCATGCCGCAGCGCGAGGTGGCGCGGCTGGGGCTGGCGCGCACCTTCCAGCACGTGAAGCTGCGCCCGCACATGAGCCTGCTCGACAACGTGGCGCTGGGCGCGCATTCGCGCACGCGCTCGGGCATCCTGAAGGCGGGGCTGCGGCTCGATCGCACGGAAGAGCAGCAGATCCTGCAGGAGGCTCAGCGCCAGCTGGACCGCATCGGCCTGGGCGACCGCGCGCACGAACAGGCGGGCAGCCTGCCGCTGGGCACGCAGCGCATCCTGGAAATCGCCCGCGCGCTGGCCGCCGACCCGGTGCTGCTGGTGCTCGACGAGCCCGCGGCCGGGCTGCGCCGCAAGGAGAAGATGGCGCTCGGCGACCTGCTGCGCAAGCTGCGCGAGGAGGGCGTGACCATCCTCATCGTGGAACATGACATGGACTTCGTGATGAAACTGGTGGACAGGCTGGTGGTGATGAATTTCGGCTCCAAGCTCGTGGAGGGCGTGCCTTCGGCGGTGCGTGCCGACGAGCGCGTTCAGGCGGCTTATCTGGGGAGCGTCGTATGAGCGCCGCACGGCCGCCCGAAGGCGCGGGCCCCCTTCAGGGGGTGCGCGAAGTACACGAAGTGACGAGCCTGGGGGTGTGGGTATGACCGCGATGCTGGAGATCGGCGATCTGCACGTGTCCTACGGACAGGTCGAGGCGGTGCGCGGCGTGTCGCTCGACCTGCAGCCGGGCCAGATCATCTCGGTGATCGGTCCCAACGGCGCGGGCAAGACCACGCTGCTGGCGGCCGCCATGGGCCTGCTGCCATGCAAGGGTACGCTGCGCTTCGAGGGCGAAGACCTGCAGGGGCTCGACGTGGAAGCGCGCGTGGAGCGGGGCCTGTGCCTGGTGCCCGAGAAGCGAGAGCTGTTCGGTGAGCTCACCGTGCTCGACAACCTGCAGCTCGGCGCCTATGCCAAGCGCCTGCGCGGCGACGCGATGAAGAAGCGGCTGCAGTCGGTGTACGACCGCTTTCCGCGCCTGGCCGAGCGCCGCTCGCAGCGCGCCGACACGCTCTCGGGCGGCGAACGCCAGATGCTGGCCGTGGGGCGCGCGCTGATGTCGGCGCCGCGCCTGCTGATGCTCGACGAGCCCAGCCTGGGCCTGGCGCCGCTGATCGTGCGCGACATCCTGGCCATCGTGCGCAAGCTGCGAGAGGACGGCGTGTCGATCCTGCTTGTGGAGCAGAACGCGCGCGCCGCGCTCGAAAGCTCCGACCACGGCTATGTGCTGGAAACGGGCGAGATCGCGCTGTCCGGCGCCTCGGCCGAGCTGGCGAGCGACTCGCGGGTGCAGGCCACCTACCTCGGCGGAGGCACACACGATGACGACTGAGCCCCGTGCCGTGCCGCCCGCGCAGCGCACGCTGCCGGCGATGCTGCAGCGGCAGGCGGGGCTGTTCGGTTCGCGCGCGCTGCTGAAGATCGCGGGGGGCGAGTGGACGCATCGCGATGCGGCGCAGGCCGCAGCCGTGCGGGCCGGGGCGCTGGCTGCGGCCGGCGTGGTGCGTGGCGATCGCATCGCGGTGATGTGCGGCAACCGCGTCGAGTTTCTCGAAAGCTTCCTGGGAGCGGGATGGCTGGGTGCGTCGACGGTGCCGGTCAATACGGCGTCGATGGGGCCGCAGATCGAATACTTCCTCGCGAACAGCGAGGCGAAGCTGCTGGTGATCGAAGCGGGCCTCGTGGAGCGGCTCGCGGCGGCAAACCTGGGGCGTACCGTGCTGCGCGAGATCTGGGTCGTCGGCGAGACAGCTTTGGACGCCTGGCGTGCGCCTGCGGGCGTGCGTGTCGTGGCGTATCCCGCGCATGGAGAACCCGTCGAGCCTGCGCCGGTGCAGCCTGGGGATGCGCTCGCGATCCTCTACACGTCGGGCACGACCGGGCCTGCGAAGGGCGTAGTCTGCCCGCACGCACAGTATTTCTGGTGGGGCGTGAACAGCGCGGAAGTGCTCGGCGTGGGCGCCGACGACGTGCTGTGCACCACGCTGCCGCTCTTCCACATCAACGCTCTCAACACCTTCGCGCAGGCCGCGCTGACGGGCTCGCAAGTGGTGTTCGAGCCGCGCTTCTCGGCATCGGGCTTCTGGCCGACGATGCGCGCGAGCGGGGCGACGGTGGTTTATCTGCTGGGGGCGATGGTGCCGATCCTGCTGGCCCAGCCCGAAGGGGCCGGGGAGCGCGACCACCGCGTGCGCATCGGGCTGGGGCCCGGCGTGCCGGCTGCCGCCGGTGCCGCGTTCAAGGCGCGCACGGGCGTATCGTTGCTGGAAGGCTATGGGTCGACCGAGACCAACTTCGCCCTCGCCACGGCGCCCGATTCGCCGCGCGGCGGTGTGATGGGCTGGCTGCGCCCCGGCTTCCAGGCGCGCGTGGCCGACGAGGACGACGTGGCGCTGCCGGCCGGCGAGGCGGGCGAGTTGCTGCTTCGCGCGGACGAGCCGTACGCCTTCGCCAGCGGCTACTTCAACATGCCGGAGAAGACGGTCGAGGCCTGGCGCAATCTCTGGTTCCACACCGGCGACCGCGTGGTGCGCGATGCGGACGGGGCCTTCCGTTTTGTCGACCGCATCAAGGACGCGATCCGCCGGCGCGGGGAGAACATTTCCTCGTTCGAGGTCGAGCAGGTGCTGCTGAGCCATCCAGGCGTGGCTTCGTGCGCGGTGTATCCCGTACGCTCCGAGCTTGCCGAGGACGAGGTGATGGTCGCGCTGGTGGCCCGCGAGGGCGCGGCCATCGACCCGGCCGAGCTCGCGCGCTTCTGCGAAGGCCGGCTGCCGTACTTCGCCGTGCCTCGCTACATCGACGTGCTGGCCGACCTGCCGCGCACCGAGAACGGCAAGGTCCAGAAGTTCAAGCTGCGGGAACGCGGCGTGGGGCCCCAGACCTGGGACGGGCGGCCCGCGAAGGCCTGACGGGCATGACGAACGGTGCGCCGCAGCTTCCTCTTTCCGGGCGCGTGGCGTTCGTGACGGGGGCGGGGCAGGGCTTGGGGGCGGCCATCGCGAGAGGACTGGCGCAGGCGGGGGCGCGGGTGGCTCTGGCCGACATCGAGCTTCCGGCGGTCGAGGCCGTGGCGAGCGAGATCGGCGGGCTCGCGCTGGGGCTGGACGTGCGTGACGAGACTGCGTTCGGCGCGTGCTTCGGGGGCGCCGTGGCGCATTTCGGCTGCGTCGACATCATGGTCAACAACGCGGCGCGCACGCCGTCTACCTCCCTCTGGGACATCACGCCCGAGGAGTGGGACGACGTGCTGGCCATCAACCTGCGCGGCGCCTTCTTCGGCTGCCGCATCGCGGGGCGCCACATGCGCGAGCGGGGCGAGGGGCGCATCGTCAACCTGAGTTCGATGGCGGGGCAGCAGCCCAGCAGCGCGACTGGCGTGCACTACGCGGCTAGCAAGGCCGGGCTGCTGGCGCTGACGCGGTCGTTCGCGCAGGAACTGGCGCCTCATGGCGTGACGGTGAATGCGCTGGCGCCGGCGGCGATCCGCAGCCCTGCGCTCGACGCCATGGCGCCTGCGCGCCAGCACGCGTTGCAGGCGGGCATTCCGCTCGGCCGCTTCGGGCTGGCCGAGGAGGTGGCTGCGGCCGTGGTTTATCTCGCTTCTCCTGCGGCGGCCTTCATGACCGGCGCGACGCTGGATCTCAACGGCGGCCGTTTCATGCGCTGACAGCCTTGCCGGGCCGCTCGGCTAAAATGGTTCAGAACTAAATCATTCAGGTATGGACTCAAATTCACTGACTGGCCGGCACGCACTCGTCACGGGCGCGGCGCGCGGCATCGGGGCGGAGATCGCCCGCACGCTGGCTGCCGAAGGCGCCACGCTGACCTTGCTGGGACGTGACCGCGAGGCGCTGCAGCGGGTGGCGGATTCGCTGGCCGGCAGCGGGCACGGCGTTGTCGCCGCGGACGTGGCGAACCCGGAGGCCGTGCAGGCGGCGTTCGCCGAAGCCCGTGCCGCGCGTGGGCCCGTCACCGTGCTAGTCAACAACGCGGGGGCGGCGGAGAGTGCGCCGTTTCTCAAGACATCGTTCGAACTCTGGCAGCGGATGCTGTCGGTCAACCTCACCGGCAGCTTCCTGTGCGCGCAGGCCGCGCTGCCGGACATGCTCGATGCCGGCTGGGGGCGCATCGTCAACATCGCCAGCACGGCGGGCCAGAAGGGCTATGCCTATGTGGCGGCCTACACGGCGGCCAAGCATGGCGTAGTCGGGCTCACGCGCTCGCTGGCGCTGGAAGTGGCACGCAAGGGCGTCACCGTGAACGCTGTGTGCCCTGGCTACACCGACACCGATATCCTGCGCAACAGCGTCGCCAACGTGGTCGGCAAGACCGGGCGCAGCGAGGCCGATGCGCTTGCGGAGTTCTCCAGCGTGAATCCGCAGAAGCGCATCGTGCAGCCCGCCGAAGTGGCCGACGCCGTGCGCTGGCTGTGCGGCGAGGGCGCCGCGTCGGTCACCGGGCAGTCGATTTCGGTTTCAGGGGGAGAAGTGACATGACACGCAACGACGCGTCGCACGCAGTGCTGAGCGATGCGGAAGAACTGGGCCACGAGGCCCGCGCCGGCCACGACGACCATGCCGTGCTCAAGCTGTGGCTGCGCATGCTGGCCAGCACCACGCAGATCGAGTCCGAGATCCGTCGCCGGCTGCGCGAGCGCTTCGGCATCTCGCTGGCGCGCTTCGACTACATGGCGCAGCTCTATCGCTACAAGGACGGCCTGAAGATGCGCGTGCTGTCGCGCTACCTGATGGTGACCGGCGGCAACGTCACCGGCCTGACGGACGAACTCGAGCGCGAAGGCATGGTTGCCCGTGCGCCCAGCCCCGACGACCGCCGCGCGTGGATCGTGAGCCTCACGCCCACCGGACGCCGCACTTTCGAGACCATGGCGAGCGAGCACGAGCAGTGGATCCTGGAAATGTTCTCGGGGCTCGACATGAAGACCGTCAAGCAGTTGCACACGCAGCTCGGCCTGCTGCGCGTGCATGTGATGCGCGGCGAGCCCGCGAGCGAGGAGGGTTGAGCATGGGCGAGGACAGCGAGTTCTGCAGGCCGCGGCTGATCCGCTTCTCGGACTGCGATCCGGCGGGCATCGTCTTCTATCCGCAGTACTTCGTGATGCTGAACGGCCTCGTCGAAGACTGGGTCAACGAAGGCCTGGGCCTCAGCTACCACGGGCTGGTGGCGCAGCGCCGCATCGGCCTGCCCACGGTGAAGCTGGAGGTCGATTTCCGCGCGGTGAGCCGCATGGGCGACCAGGTGATGCTGGGGCTGGCCGTGGAGCGCCTCGGCTCCCGCTCGATGACCCTGCGGGTGCGCTGCTTCGAGCCAGTGGGCGGCGAGGTGCGCATGCAGATGCAGCAGGTGCTGGTGACCACGTCGCTGGAGACCCATCGGGCCGTTGCCATTCCGGACGACATGCGCGCTGCCATCCTGCGCAACGCGCCCGCGCTGGGCTGAGCCGTCTTCAGAGTGCGGGCTCGTTGCCGCCAGCGTCCTGCGCGCGCTTCTTCAGCCAGCCACTGAGCTCCTTCTTTCCCTTGGCGTTGGCCGATCGCCATGCCTCGCGCGCCGCTGCGATGAAGCGCTCCTCAGCGGCATCCGGCACTTCGCTGGGCCGGTCTTCCTCGTCGAGCCAGCCGAGCTCGACGCCGCAGTGCCTTTCGATCTGCCTCGCCAGGTTGTCGCCGATGGGGCGGGAGCTCTTGATCTGGCTCCACATGCTGGGGGAAATCTCGATCTTCTTCGCGAACGCCTGGTCCAGCCCCTTGGCTGGCAAGCCTGCGGCAACGGCCTCTTCGAGAAAGCGGCGGTGCAGCGCAAGCGCATTGCGGCGGCGCGCGACGGTGATATTGGGCACTGTTCAAAAACAACAACAAGACAAAAAAAGATTGTCCCGGTTGTTGACGCCGCCGTAAACACTATTTACAGTTGCCTTCACTCGCGGCTCCAAGCCGTACCATTTTTCCAACCCCTAACGGCCGACAGCGGCAATTTTTGACTCAGGAACCATCGTGAACACCGCACTGATCCTCACCAGCATTCGTCCCGCATTGGGCCGATCGCTCGTGCGCGTCTGGGCGTGCGGTGGTTTCGACGGCATGCCGTCGGTCCGATCGAACCAGCACCAGAGCCACGTGTATTCCACGAAAGCCGCAGCCAGCCTGCGTTTTGGAAAAACCGAGGATCAGGTGCTACCGGGTGGAGGTTGCGCATAGGCGCACACCTTCCAAGCTCTCTCGTTCAGAGGCCCGGAAACCGCAAGGTTCCGGGCCTCTTTGTTTTGTCGTGCAGTTTTCTGTTTGCCATTTCGGGTGTGCCTTCACCACACCGCCAGAGCCCACCGCGTAGACGGTCTGGCGGGATGTGCAGGAATTGATCACTCCTGTGCAGCGACGTCGTACGGGGCAGCGCCAGCGCGTTGTCCGTCGCGTGAGGACACAACCGAAATGGAAAGCGGACAGCCGTTCCAGGCACGACGACATCACCGAACCCGAGCGGGACAGGGCCATGCAGATGGTCCTCCCGCGGAAACCGGCCGCAAAGATTGGGCGGCGCCGGAACTCGTAACCGGACACTTTTTTCTTTTTGCCACCCGCGTTAGCTCAATGGATCAGAGCACTTGCCTACGAAGCAAGGGGTTGCACGTTCGAGTCGTGCACGTGGGGCCAGTTTCTTTGTCCTGCTGTCACACAACCGAGGAGTCACCATGCGCAAGCGCAATACCCCGATCCGGATGATCACCGTGCGCCCGGCGCAGCCGCGCGAGCGCACCACGATGCTGGCCTTGGTCCGGCGCTTCGGTTTCACCGCCGGTGCACGCGGCGCGAACCAGGAAGCGCCGGGTCGCGAACTGCAGTCCGACGGCCTCGATCTCGACCAACGCGTTCGCGCGGTCGGCGAGTGGTAATCGGCCTCTCACCGATCATCACTTCTTCATGGTGCGCGTAGCTCAATGGCAGAGCCGCGGGTTGTGGTCCCGCTGACGACGGTTCGATTCCGTTCGCGTACCCCATGGCTTCGTTCCTTCATTCATCAACCACGCAACCATCGCCGCGAAAGGAGGCGATTCATGCACCCTCACGTCCTGCAACTCGACATTCAGGGCACGCCGCAAGCCTGGATTTCGCTGGAGCAGGCGGTGTTGCACTACGCGACCGGCTCGGTCGCCTGGGAAGACGGCGACCAGCCGCTGGCCACGCTGCGCGGCGGTTTCAACGTGGCGCGCGGCGTGCAGTCGCGCATCGATGTCGCGCCGATCATCGCGCTGCGCGGCGCCTCGAAGATCAACCTCTTCGAAGTGATTCCGAGCGTCACCAAGAGCAAGCTGCTGCGCCGCGACCGCCACACCTGCGCCTACTGTGCGGGCGTCTTCCACGAGCGCGACCTGCAATGCGAGCACGTGCTGCCCGAATCGCGCGGAGGCCCATGGACCTGGACCAACCTCGTGAGCGCATGCGCCGCCTGCAACAACCGCAAGGCAGCGCGCACGCCGGAGGAGGCGGGCATGCCGCTGGTCTACCTGCCGTATGTGCCGAGCCGCTACGAGAACTTCCTGCTGGAAGGCCGCAACATCCGTGCGGACGTGCACGAATGGCTGGCGAAGCGTTTGCCCAAGGGTTCGCGGCTTCAGTAGGTGCGGGGCTGTGATGAGCTTCCTGTACCGCCGCGCCCATGAAAAAAGCCCGCTGTCCTTCGGACGGCGGGCTTTGGTTCGTGGCGAAGACTGCCTTTCAGCGCCCGATACCGAAGAAGCGGTAAGCGATCACGCCTGCTGCAGCCAGACCGCCGACGATCGCCAGGATGACTTTGGTTGCACGGCCCGTGCCGCGCTTCGAACGGGGCCAGTGATCCGGCCCGATCAGGTCGATGGGGACGGTGGGTTTGCCTATGTCGGACGCCTTTTCCATGGGCGGAAATATAGCTCACGCCCGAAAGCACGGTCCGGGGCGGGGCGCATTCCGTGGCTGTCGTGCGTCGCTGCGGAGGTTGCGGCGAGCCGGGCAAAAAAATACCCGCATGAGCGGGTCGAACGAGCGTCTGGCTTCGAAGTTGATGTCCCTGTGTCTTTCTTTGTTGTTGCGCTGCGTGACAGCAAGTGCAAGATGCCACGCCAGATGGGCGCCGTTTGCAGCTTTGGGGCAAGCTGCTTGTAGCTGATGGAGTAAATCGTGAAATATTCCCTTATGAACAAGAAAATCATCCTCGAAAGTTTGACGCGTGCGCTGGAGAGCTGGGTTCGCAATGCTTCTGCAGCACAGCTCTGGCAGGTGCATCAGGCTGGCGGCCTCGGTGCGCAGATCGAGGCGGACGACGAGGTCGTGCAGGTGCGCATTGTTCTTGGCGGCGCACGCGATGCGTTGTCGGAGCTTGGCAAGACCGATGGGCGATTGCCTGTCACCGAGGCCTTTCTGGGCACTGCCGCATGGGGAGCGCCGCCGGCGCAAGGGAGCCCGGATCGCGAGCAGTGGTTCCTGTCGAGCGAACTGGCGCAGGCGCATGCCCGCCAATACCTGGCGGCGGAGGTGGGCGAGCGACAGGATCTGCTGGAGCGCTGCGTCGACGACTGGGTTGCGCGGAAGGGCGCCGCTTCCAGCTCTGGTTCGTGACCGGGCGCGAGCCAGCAAAGAAAAAGCCTCCTCAGGGAAGGTCTTGAGGAGGCTTTGACGAAAAAATAGCGCGGAGACCGCGCTATTTTGGTGTTTGTGGTGGGCCCTGAGTGACTCGAACACTCGACCTACGGATTAAGAGGCCGACCCTACAACGCGGCGCCAGGCCGCGCCAGTGCTGGATTTTTCCCCAGTGGCCTCTCAAATTCGCTGTTCTCTCCAAGGATGTTCTCCCTCGGAGCGTTTTCGAAAAAGTACTGGATATGAGAACAGTATCTACACCATGGCGACCTGGTTTGGCGAGGCCGTTTCGGACCACCGGGCCTTGATGTATTTCTCCGTGGTTGCCTTGTCGGCATGGCCGCACAGCAGCTGGATCTGCTCGATGGGAACGCCGGCCCGCCACATGTCCGTGGCGCCCTTGCCCTTCAAGTCCCGGAATCCGAAGCTCTCGATGGGCGGCAGACCCTTCTTTTCCCGCTTGACGTTGATGCGCCGGATCTGGGCGGTCAGCATTGAGTGGATGCCGGAATAGGTGTAGGCCTTCCCCTTGCGGTTGTGCACGATGGGCTGGTGCAGGATCGGCACCTCGCCGATCGCGCGGTCGATCAGCCGTGCCAGGTCGGGAGTCAGGGCGATCTTGAGCGCGACATGGGTCTTGTGCTGGGTGTGTTTCACGACTCGCATGCCGTTCTCGTCTCGGGTGATGTTCGCCGGCGTCCATTTCAGGATGTCGCTCTCGGGGCGCTGCAACGTGCGGTAGGTGAGGTCCATCAGAAGCCGGATCTGCGGGCCCGATCCCTCGTGGACGATCCGATATTCCTCGTGCGTGACGTAGCGCTCCCGCTTCGACTCCGGGTTGCTCACGGTGCCGGACTTCTGCATGCAGGGGTTGATCTGCAGCGCGGTCTGCTGCGTCCGAAGCAGCCAGCTCATCATGCTGCTGAGACACGCCTTTTCGCGGTTGCCGCGCACTGGCCGGCCGAGGTCGGCCTGCATCTTCAGGTAGTTCTGCACGAGGTTCGGCGTGATCGTCTCCGGCAGCATCGCGCCGAAGAAGATCTTCAGCGGCACCACGTTGTGCCGGTAGTCGGCGAGGGTGCGAGCCGCCAGCGTCTTGGCCTTGACCCGGGCCTCGCAGTCCACCAGGAACATGTCCAGCCAATAGCCGGTTGTCCCGTAGACGCCCGATGGGTCGTTGTACAGCGCTGCCCGCGCCTTGGCCGCCTTGATGTCGGTGCCGACGCGCTCCCAGCGGCCATCTCGGTGGCGGTAGTAGAAGGCGTTGTTCTTGAAGCTGAGCCTGGTACCGGCCAGACCCATCGGGTCACCGTCCTTGCGTTTTCGTCCCATGGTTCTTTCGTTTTTGCATGTGGGCCAGCAGCCCGACGACGTTGGGGGTGTTCTGCGGCGTGCTGGGCGCGGTGCCGAACCGCTCTGCGCCGAGCACGCGCTCGAACTCACTGCGGGCGACCAGCGGCCGCCCGTTGGGTTTCTCGTGCACCTGCAGCTTCAGCACCTTGGAGAGATAGCGGCACTGCGCGCGCGGCTGCGTCAACGGCTCGCAGATCTCGTCGATCTCGGCCTGGGAGAGGAAGGGCAGGCTACTCATGAGACCTCCTTCAATGCCTCATCCCGCGCCTGGTTGAGCTCGGCCATGCGCACTGCATCGCCGCCGGCACGGTCGGGGTGGAACATGCTGGCCAGCCGGCGGTATGCAGCATTGATCTCATCCGCCGTCGGGGAGCGCGTGTCCAGCTGGAGCACCAGCCACCAGTCGCGCTTCATGCCGGCCACGATGGGTGCGGGCAGGGCAGCGAAGCCGGTGAAGGCCCGCTCCAGCACGACGGCGCCGCCGTGGCGCTCGATCGCGCGCATGGCCTCGATGGTGGCGGCCAGCGCTGCGATGTTCTGCTCGACCTTCGTGTAGCGGTCGATGGCCATGCAGCGCGGTGCCCCGCGGCTGTGGCGGTCCGTCCAGTAGACGGCGGCGCCGGGGTCGGCCGGCTGGGCCTGATCGCTGCGCGGCCGCCCGTCCAGCCGCAGCTTCAGGTTCGTGCTCAGCACCAGGTCATCGCTGCGGACACCGAGGCGGCTGAGCACTTCGCGAAGACGCTGCGTGGCCTCGGCGATGGAGATGTCCTGCACCGAGCGCCAGCTGCCGACCTTGGATTGCTTGGTGGTGCCGAAGCGGCCTAAGGTGCGCGCATCAGCGGCGGTGCGCTTCCATCCGGACGGCCAAGCGAGGGGAAAGGCCGTGATGGTCATTCCATCCACTCCACGCACTTCGGTGTCTCGCACTTGCCGTGCACGTGGCCGTTGTAGGCCGACTGCGAAAGGTGCAGCCGCCCCTTGCAGACGGGGCATTCGACCACCTCGTTGCGGGCCTGTTTGGGCTTAGGCTTCACCCGCCAGGCGGCGGCCACCTCCAGTGCCGCGACTGTCTTCTGGAAGTAGGCCTCCGACTCTTCCTGGTGTTCGCGCACCTGCTCGTCGGTCGGCTCGACACGGCGACCACAGGGGATCGGCTGCGGGGCGCGCGGCAGTCGCGACGGGCGCTGAAACAGCGTGTCGCCCGGCTTGCCTAAGGTGCTACCGTTCGCGGTCTGCACCAGATAGGCGATGCAAGGCGCGCGCGTCATCAAGCCGGGCTCGCTGCCGAACGCTTCGGAGTAGCAGACGCCAGCGTCGCAGCGCCGCGGTTCCGGCTCGCCGAAGCGACCTATGAAGCCGTTGTAGTGAATGCAGGTGCCGGGGTTCATCGTGCGTCTCCTTCGCCCGTCTCGAGCGGCGCGTCTTCGGGTTCGGGCGCGGCAGCTGCCGGCGAGTGTTTTGGGCACGGCTTGCGAGCGCCGAGGCAGAACTTGCAGCCGCTGCACCCGCAGCAGGTGCACTCCGTCGTTTTCGAGTTCGAGATGGGAACGGCATGTCCCTTGTGATAGTCGGCAGGCATCCGCAGAACGGACCCCACCGGGTAATACTCGTGCGGAGCCAGCATGCCGAACAGGCTGGCGTTCATGTTGCGAATCTCTTTCCAGCGGTGCTCGCTCCCGAGCTCTCGGAAAGCGATGCCCATGAGGCTCTCACCTGCCTGTGTCGTGTAGGTGGGTTGCATGTCCCCAGTCCCGCGCACAGACTCGGGCGTGCTGACGGTGACTTTCGGGTGATCGTCTCGATACCACGTCCGGCCCTCGACCGTCACAGCTTTGCGCTCGGTGTCGAATGCGCCCGCCTGCCATGCAATGCCGGCCTCCAGAGGGATCGTGCTCGTAGCTGGCGCCGCTGGAAGCGGCGAGTGCTTCGGCTTCGCTGCCTGCTTGGCGCGGATCCGGGCCACGAGCTCGGGCACGCTGATGCGCGCCAGCTCGGTTTCGCCCTCGGCGTGCATGTCGAGGTCCTGGGCCAGGCACAGTGCGGCCAGCGTGACCATGACGCCGCCAACCTCCTGGCCCTTCTCGCCGGCCGGGCGGCCGAAGGTGTAGTCCACCAGCTGATGCGCTTCGCTCGCGGTGCAGCCGCAGGCCTGGACCAGCTCCAGCGCCTCTTCGAGGAAGCGGTGGTTGCGCTCCTCGCGGTCGCCGGCGATGGCCTCGCCGAAGCACTCCAGCAGCCACGGCTTCACGCGCGCCTGGAACGGCGTCAGCGCGGCATGCCACTCTGCCGGAACTTCCGGGCCGCGCTGGATGGCGTTGGCCAGATCCTGCCGGTCGTCGTACATCCAGTCGCCGGTGCGCGGGTCGTCCGCCGCCGCAACCTGGGAGGCCCACAGCAGGGCATGACGGTGACCGAGCAGGTACTTCCAGCTCGGTACATCCGGCGCCTCGGCCGCGAGCGGCAGGCCCTGCAACAGCTGGGCGGCACGCTCCATGTTCGCGGCGACTTCGCTTTCGGCGTTGTCCTCGCGCAGTGCGGCCGCGTCGTCTTCGAGGCAGGCAATCACAGCGCTGATTTCGAAGGCATCCTCGTCGCGTGAGTTGGTCTCGGGTGAAGTGGTGCTCATGGTCAGTCTCTCCAGGTCAAGCAGTCCACCGTCGAGCACCGGCCGGTCATCCGTCCGTCGATCGCGCTGGCGGTGTAGGTGAGGAGCCCGCCGCAGCGAATGCACCGCATGGATGCCTTCACCGTCGCAGCGGGACGAAGGGTGTTCGGGTCGAAGTGCTGGCGGAAGATGGCGGCCTTGGTCTGCGCGACCGCGCTGGAGAAGGCGCCGAAGCCGGGGCGGGTCATTCCTCGGCTCCGTACGCGAACTCGATCCGCGTGATGACGGTCGCCGGCGTGCAGCCCTTGTGCGTGGCGCAGAACATCGCAACCCAGGTGCTGGGCCAGTGATACTCCGGGTGGCCGGCGAAGCCTTCGCGGCGGACCTCTTCGAAGCCGTACTCGATGTCGTCCGTCATCATCTGTAGCGGCTCTCGGCGCACGTCGACGATGCGGAGCGGGTCGCGCAGCACATCCAACTTCTCGCCGGGGCGCAGGCCCATGCATTTCCGCACGGGGCGGATGAGATCGCCGGGCTTCAGGAACACCCAGCCGAGCCGGCGAGTCACGTCCTTGGTGCCGTCAAGTATCTGGGCTGTAGTGAGGGCGAAGCTCATGTTTCTCACGGCCGGCCCTCCTCGGGGAACTGGTCCCAGGTGCGGCCGTCCAGACGGCGGCCGGCGGCCTTCTTGCCGACCTTCACAACCGGGCATTGCCAAGAGAACGCAGGATCGTTGAGCATTGACTCGATTGCGTGTGCTGGCTGGAAGCAGCCGCTGGCGATCGGCCTGCGCTCGTCGGCGCTGACCAACTCAAAGCTGCCGCCACCGTGCGGGATTTCTTCGGACTGCATCGGTCGCCACTCCCCCCATTGCTTGAAGAAGAAGGCAACGCCGGCGGCCACGCACTGATCTCGAAGACTGCGCGCCCAGCCGGGATGCATTGGCCGCGCGCCGTGGCCGCTCTCACCGCCGACGATCACCCAGTCGATGAAGTGCTGGCCGTGCTGCGACGTTCCTTCGATCGGCGCGATGAGCCGGCGATCGATCTCTACCGCCCCCAGCAGAGGCTCCAGACTGAGGTAGCGCACCGCGGCCGGGATGCCGACGAGGTGGGGAAGCCGCTCGTCGAGCCGGCGCTGATCTTCGGCGCTCGCTCCGATCCAGACGTTCGGAAGCGGCAGGCCTGACCACGCTGCAACGGGGTTGCCGGTCCGTCGCAGATTGATCTGTCCGACCTGCTGCCCGATCAAGGCCTCGCGCACTGGATGCGCGAAGTACTCTGCCGCGCGTTTCGCCTGTTTCGTCAGCACCTGGAAGGTGTGGCGCCCGGTCAGCGCCATGACGGCGAAGACCTGGTCGATCCATTCATCCGGTACCGAAGGGTGGAAGAGATCGCCGTGCGCGCAGACGAAGATCATCCTTGCACGAGTCCACTGCAGCGGCTGTTCCAGCCACTCGGCGTTAAAACGGGTCTCGCCGGTCCACACCGGGCCCGCGGCGCTCACCTGCGTCAGGCCGGCGCGGCTGGGGTGGTGACGCAGGCGCGTGCCGGCGAGCTTCATCGCGTAGCAGTTCTTGCAGCCCGGGCTTTGCACGCTGCAGCCGGTCACCGGGTTCCAGGTGGCGTCGGTCCACTCGATCTTGGTGTCAGCTGCCATGGCGGGCCTCCCGGATGTCGAACACCATCTCGTAGGAGCCCATCGCCGGCGGCATGCGTGGGACCAGCGAGATCGTGACCACGAGGCCGCGCGCGCGGGCAACGTCGATCAGCTGCTGGGCGTGCATCTGCACGGCCTGGATCTCTTTGGCGCGCACTCGGTCGGGAGAGGTGTCGAGGAAGTCGGTGTGCATCATTCGTTTCCTGCGTGCTGCAGCGCCTTCTGCACGTCGCCCGAGAGTTGTTGGTCGGAGGCTTCGGCGAACAGGCGGCCGTAGCTCCACGAGGTATCCCGGAACACGCGGCCGTCTTCGAAGCCATCGAGGCACGACAGCACGTCGTTCGCGATGTCCTTGTCCTCGGTGGTCTCGATCTGGAAGGCGTCGAGGGCATTGCGCACGCGGTACGGGCCCTCGCTCCAGTCGCCGCGCGTGAGCTGCATGGCTGCGGCGAGATTGAGGCGCTGATCCTTGGCGCGCAGAGCGTCGAGCACGTCCGACCAGGTCGACTCGAGCGGCAGCTGGTAGCGCAGCAGCATCGCGGCCAGTTCCATGTCGGCCTTGCGCTTCTCCACCAGCGCTGCGGCCTCGCGCTCGCGCTTTGCATCCGCCTGCTTCGCTTCCTCTTCGGCGCGTGCGGCGTAGGCGTCGTATTCCTTCTTCAGGCGCTCGTAGGCGCTGGTGGCGTGCTCAAAACTGTCTGTCGTCGGGCAGTGCCGCCGCAGGTCGCCGATGTAGCCTGCAGCGTGGGTGATCGTCTTGGGATAGCGGGCCCTGGACTTCGTGTCGCGCTCGCTGTACGACTTCGGCATGCCGATCTCGGTCATGAGTGCCTCGACGCGCGCAGCCACGGCCTTGTTCGCCTCGATGGCCGGCAGGTTCTTCTCGTGCGTGGCTACGTCACGGGCGCGGGCCTCTTCGAGCTGGCGCAGCGCGTGCGCCGCCACGGCGCGCGGATCCTCTTGCTGATAGCGACCCACGTGGGAGGCGTAGCTTGAGGGGCTGGCCATGCACTTGCCGATGGCGCCGCAGGGCTCGACGGGCTGGATGGTGATAGAGGTCAAAATGCGGCTCCTAACTACTGGAGGCAGACATGGACAAGCCCGAACCGACGGAACTGCGGATCGAGATGGAGAAGGGCGCCCGCCGCGCTGTGCTGGTGCTCAAGAAGTACGCCGAAGACGCTTACACCATCGCCGCGATCGAGCGAAAGGGCTTGCCGCCGCTCTCCGACGACGACAACACCTACCAGGACGTACCGAAGGCGATCGAGGCCGGAACGAAGATCTGGTACGGCACGCTTCCGGACTGAGCGGCGATGGCCAAGCCGACCCGCACCGCCCAGCAGCTGCAGCAGATGCTGATCCAGCGCATTGAAAACCTGCCTGGCATTCGAGGGCAGCAGACGGACGTTCACCGAGGTGGTGTCATCGGCATCCCGGCGGAGGAGAGCGGCCCGAACTGGACGGTGCGCATCGTCACCGACCGAGGCGCGCACCGAGCCGACATCGCGCAAATCATCCGCACGCTGCAGGGGCAGTTCGACCTGGAGGATTGAGCGGCGCATCATCGTGCCGCTCCCAGGTCGAGCATGTGCTGCACAGGGCGGCTTTCGATGGCGTCAGTCCAGCGCACGGCCTCGCGCCAGTCGTTGGCATTCCGACCCTGCTTGCGTGCTGCGAAGCTCCAGGCCATGGAGTCGGCGGAGTGCAGCATTGAGCGCACGAAGGGGTGCGCTAGTGCGGTGGTCTTGAGCCCGAAGCCGTGCAGCAGCAGATCGGGACGTTCGGCCTTGATCGCCATGAGCACCGCGGCAACCTGATCAGGTGACCCGTTGCGCTTGCACACCGAGCCGACACCTACCCACGCACCGTGCGCGAGGCGGGAACCATAGGCGCGCAGGTGGTGCAAGTAGTCCGTCGGCTCGAAGCCTTGCAGCACCGGCAGGATGTAGACGCCGCCGGTGTCTTCGGCGCGGAGCGCGTCGTAGCGTTCGATCGTCAAGCGCTGGTGCTCGGCTACCGATAGCCCTGTGATCTTGATGATGAACGGCTCGCACATGTAGTCCTGCGCGGCAGCTGCGAGCAGCCGGCCAGAGCCGTTCGCCGCCCAGCGCCGGATCTCAGCGGCGTAGCTCGAAACATCGTGACGGTACCGGCCATGGCGCGAGATCTCTGTGAAGGCGCCACTGTCCATGATCCAGTCGCCGACGTGCATCGGTGACTTGCGCGTGCGCAGTCGGTTGACGCTCACGAAGGCGCCATCGAAGTGGCGCGCATCGCTCGGCTGGTGCAGGCCTGTGAAGAACCGCATCAGTTCGTCCCCCTGATCGTGTAGCCCTGCAGAACCTGGAACGGATTCGGGCGCTGCCCCTGGGGGCAGATCGCGAGGTTGGCTTCCAGACCATCCAAGCTGACCGTGGCGCCGTCGAAGTTCAGGCCGGGCTGCAGGCCCAGGAACTGGAAGGGCCGCTTGCAGTCGGTGCAATGCACGGTCACTTCCAGCATGAAGCGGCCGGTGTCTTCCAGCCGCGCCACGCGGCAGCTGGCATCGAAGTTCTGGTGTGTGCAGGGCTTCGCACTCATGACACCCCCGGCATCGTGAGAGCCATGGCCACGTCCCGCACCCAGATCGGCTGGGCCGACAGCATGAAGGTTTCACCGGACATGGCCAGCAGCAGCGTGGTGCCCATCACCTCGGCGATCGCGCACGCCGCGTCGCTGGGGACGGCATTGCCGATGCGCTCGCGCCAGGCCTGATCGCTGAGACCGTCAAGCTCGAAGCGCTCCTCGGGATCGAACAACGACTGCAAGGCGGCCAGCTCCAGAGTCGTGAACGGGCGGTGCCATGTACCGTCCAGCGACTGGATGCGGCACACCAGCTTGTCGGCAGGTGCCGGCATCGGCCGAGGGTCCGCGACACTCCAACGGCCGTTGTCGTGGCACGCTGACGCGCTGACGGCACCAGCCTGCCCCGTCCATGACGTCACCCCATAGTGGCCGCCTGAGAGGTAGGCGTCGCCCTTGCCGCGCGCCATGCCGCTGCGCGGATCTGCAACGGACAGGTAGCCGCCCTGGACCCCTTTCCCGCCTGCCGTCACGGTGCGGCTCGTGCGCTCCCAGTCGGCGACATGCAGATGCCCATGGCGACCGTCCCACTCGGGCCGAGGGTCGGCTACAGCCTGCCCGCTCCCGTGCGCGCTGGTGACGGCGCAGCTGGCGCTGGCCCAGGGCACGATGCGGAATTCGTTGCTGTGCTTCGCGGGCCCTTGGTGCCGAGGGTCGGCAATCGTGTAGCTGCCCTGGCCGGGATTCTGCTGCCCCCCGATCGTGCCCATGGGCGCGTCCCACCGGCGCACGCCGTAGGCCTGGCCGTCTGTCCATTTCGTCGACTGCTCGAAACGAGGGTCGGCGATGGCGAACATCCCGTTCGACGGCAGTGACTCGCCAGCCACCGCGCCGCTGGGCGCGTCCCACTCGGTCACACCGTAGCCGGCCGCATAGAGCTGCTGGCGCGGGTCGGCGATCGCGAAGGATCCGTTCTGCGGGCGGCTGGCGCCAGCCACTGCACCAGCAGGCTGACCCCACTCGCGCACGCCCAGCACGCCGTGGTGCATGTCGGGCACGATCAGGTAGTCCCGCAGGTGCCCGTTCTCCACGGCCAGCTTGTTCAGGCTGCGCCAGTCGCTGCCGGCTTCCACGAAGGCGAGGCGAACCCACGTCTTCCACTGGAGTGCGGGAATGCGGTGCATAGGGCCTGCGCGCATGTCGCCGGGCATCAGCATCTTGCCGAGCACATCGCCGACGGCGCGCAGCGAGCGCTTCTCGGGCTCGTACAGGAACGGCGGCACCTTCTCGATGTGCCGGGCCACCAGGAGGAAGCGCTTGCGGCTCTGTGCCAGGCCACCGAGTTCGCCGCAATCGTGCGTCGTCTCGGCCACCGCGTAGCCGTAGCTGCGCAGCAGGTCGACGATCTGGTCGAGCAGGTGCCGGCCGCGCGTGGCGATGCGAGGCACGTTCTCGAAGACGAACAACTCCGGCGGATCGTCCCTCCAGGCCTCCAGCATCAGCCAGACGCCGCGCAGCGTGAGGCGGTTCAGGGCCTGGTACTTGTCGGTCTTGCTCTTCCCCTCGGACAGCAGACCGCTGAAGCCCTTGCAGGGCGCCGAGAGGAAGACGATGTGCGGGCGCTCGTGGCCGGCGGCGAGATGGATGTCGGCTGGCATAGCCTCCGTCCAGCCTGCCGGCGGCGGACGGCCGTGGAAGGCCTCGAACTGGCTGCGATCGAAGAGATCCAGCACCGTGCCGGTGGCGTTGGCCAGCCGGTTGAAGTCGCGGATGGCCGCGGCGTCGACGTCGATCCCGCCGATGCAGCGGAACTTCGCCTGTAGGTTGCCGACGCGCGGGTTCGCCTTGTTGAAGCCGCGGGCGCCGCCGCCGAGGCCGACGAAGGCGTGGAAGTGCCGGATCTCGACGGTCTTCATACCGGTGTGCCCTCGCTGATGGCCAGGGCCTCGCGCACGGACTCGACCGGGATGTTGAGCGACTGCGCGGCGGCGCGCATGGCCAGTTCCCGATCCGAGCTCAGATCCAGGGCGCGCTCGAAGGCGCCCTGGATCTTCTCGATGGTGAGGATCTCGAAGTCCATCGGGTCTCAGGCCTTCGACTCTTCGGCGAAGACTTCTTCGGCGGTCTTCGCGGTGTTGGCCTTGCGGCGGCTCGCCGGAGCTGCTGCGGTGCTGCCAGGCGGGTCGTTCGGGAACGGCCATGCGCCATTGCCGTCGCCCTGCGGCTGCGCGGCGGGCGCGCTGGCCGGCGGCGTCGCGGCGCCTTGGCGCTGTTCTGCGCCGTCGTCGAGCTGCTGCTGGCGGACCTCGGGCTCCAGCAGCTTCAGCGGCACCTCGCGGCTCTTGAGCATGGCGAGCTCGGCCAGCACCAGCTTCGGCACGTCGACCATCTCGATGCTCCACCAGGTCGCCACAGTGCCACCCTGCTTGGCCTGGAAGCGCCAGTTCTCGAGCGATGCATCCGTGATCGGGAGGTTCGACTTGCCGCCGACGCCGTGATCGATCTCGCCGGTGTAGCCCGTGAGCTTTTCGGTCCACGGCACCTTCTTGATGTGGCGCGCCATGGAGGTCAGGTGCGGGAGATCGCTGATCTCCTCGACACCCGGCAAGGTCTGGCGCTTGTCCTTGGCGCTGCCGCCTGCGGCCTCGGTCTTCGTGAACAGGGCGGTGCGCAGTGCGGGATCGAACGCTGCGAGCGCGTAGTTCGGAAGGTCGGCCTGCACGTTGAGGCGCACGCCCGGGTTCGCGCCCGGCGGCCGGTTCTTCTGGCTCAGCAGGTGGACATCGAGCACCTTGACCTTCGTGAACTCGGGGAGAGAAAACATGGAGTAGCTCCTGTGGTTGAAGAAAAGAAAGAAGGCGCCGCTTGCGCGGGCCGGCAGGGAAAACGTGGTCTGGAGGAGGGAGGGAGCCCGGCCGGCTGGTGTCGCCCGAAAATTGGTCAAAACGGCATGTAGTCGTCGGGGTCCGGCTCCGGCCGCTTCAGCAGCACGAGGGCCTGGACCGGTGCGTCAGCGGTGCGGCGCAGTTCCGTCGCCTGCAGCACGTAGAACGACTGGCCGGGATTGATCGCTGCCAGGCGCTCGGCCTCGTCAGCGGCATTCTTCGCGCTGTGGTGCTGGTACTGGGGAGGGCGGTGACCCTCCGGATTCCAGACCAGCCAGAACTCGAGGTTGTCCATGTCAGGCCGCCGCGAGTTCGGTGCTGCGGCTGGTGGCCGCGAAATAGACCTCCTGGCAAGCCCGTACGTCGACGATGGCGCTGTGGGCCCCTTCGAGCTTCTTGCCGGTGAAGAACTCGTAGGCCTCGCCCAGGTTGGCGCTCTTGTGCTTGAAGAAGCCGGCGCGCTTCATCTTGTCCGTGGGCGGCAGCTTCAGGATCGGCGTGCTGATCAGCTGCGTGCATTCCGCGCTGCCGGCCTTCCAGTCGTCGGCCGTGGCCTCGTCCAGGAAGCGCATGCAGGCGATGCGCGCGATCCGGGCGTCGAAGCTCTCGTTGTGGCCGATGCGGACATCGGCGCGGCGCCACATCGCGAGCAGCATGCGCAGCGCGAGGTGCTCGGGGATGCCGACGTCCAGCGCCATCTCGGTGGTGATGCCGTGGATAGCGGCGGTGTCCTCGGGTATCGTCCAGCCGTCGGGCTTCACGACGACATCGAGCGTGCTGAAAACGCGCCGCGTCTCCAGGTCGACTAGTTCGGCGCCGACCTGCACGAAGTGCGGCTGGCCGGGGTGCTCGCTCGGTTCCTTGAAGAGCGGCAGCGACTGGGTTTCGAAGTCGTAGAAGAGGGCGAGTTTCATGCTGCTTCCTTGAGCTGGCCGACGTGGCCGTTGTTGATCCACTCCGCGGCGACGGTGGCCGGCAGATCTGAGGGCAGTGCCTTCAGCGTGCCGAAGAGGAGGGCGGTTTCGATCTCGCCGTTCTGGGCGAGGACATCGAGCCAGGCCAGCAGGTCGCCGCGGCCCTGGGCGTCGAGCACGTCGAAGCGATCGAGCACCAGCAGCTTCACGCCGGACTGGAAGCTGATGGCCTCGGCCACCATGGCATCGACGCGCCAGCGCTCGGACTCGCTCAGCAGTGCGTACGGCCGCGCGCCGCCGCTAGGCGTCATGCAGGTGATCGACATGTCGGCGTCGATGCCGACGCGCAGCCACTCCGCATCGACCGCGCTCTGCTGCAGACGCGTGTTGATCGGCTCCAGTGCCTCGGCCAACATCTGGCCGGGGATGCCGTCGGGTGCGAGATCCACCGCGATGGCATCCCAGGCCGCCACTTCCGCGTGGTAGCCGGCGGCAGTGCTGGTCTTCGCGGCCGCTTCCTTGTTGGCGCGTGCGACGGCTTCGAGCTTTTCGACCTCGGCTGCGGCGCCCGCGCGCTTCTGCTTCAGCGCCGCCAGGGCCTGCGAAGCCGCGTCGATGTCGGACTGCTTCGGTGCTGCGGGCTGATCGCCTTCGGTGAGGGCCTTGAGCTCAGCCGACGCAGCGCGTGCCGCTTCGAGGTCGCGCTTGTCGTTGGCCACGGCGGAACGCAGCAGGTCGCGGGAGCGCACCACCGCGGGCAGCGCTGCGGCCGCTTCCTCGTCGCGCACGCCGGCGGGCGCTTCGTAGGCCCGCAGTTCCTTGCCGACGAGTTCCACATGGCCGCTGCAATGCGGGCAGGTCAGCGGTTGCGTCGGTGCCGCGCCGGCAGCCTTCGCCTCCGTTTCCCGCACGCGCGCTTCCCAGTCGGCGAGATCCTTCTCGTCGGCGGCCAGCTTGGCGGTCACGCGCTCGAGCCGGTCGGCGGGCTCGCGCAGTGCTTCGATGCGCGCGTCCCGGGCGGTATGCGCCCGCATGTCAGCCTGCAGGGCGCCCAGCGCCTGATGGCTGCTGGCGATCTGCGTGTCGATGTCGGCGAGGCGCTGCTGGGCCGTGGTCAGCGCCGCCGGGTCGGTGGACACCTCTGGCGCCTTCCAACTCGCGGCCTTCACAGCGCCGTATGTCTCACCGGTCAATGCGCGCCAGGAGCCTTTCGCTTCGGTCGCCTTCGCCTTGGCCTCGGTGCAAGCGGCCTCGAAGCCGGCGCGCAGCATCGGCGCGACGCGATCGACCCGCGCCTTGTCGTGGCCCTTTTCGATCAGGCGCTGGGACACCGTATCGGGCGTGATCCTGATGCCCATGAGGCCGAACAGGAACGTGCGCCGGGCCTTGTCGTCCATGCTGCTGAAGCGCTGGGCGTCGAGCACGTAGGGCAGAGCTGCGGGCACCGTGAAGCCCTTGGATTGCGAGGCCTTGCCGGTGGGCAAAACGATGCTCGCGGTTTCCACCTCGGGGCCGCTGCCAGCGATCGCGACCTCGGCGAAGCCGACCTTCTGGCCCTCGTTGACCAAGGCGCCGTATTCCTTCTTCAGGCCGACGCGCACGGCCTCGCCCGTGAGCGCCATGCGGATGGCTTCCTGCAGGCTGCTCTTGCCGGCGTAGTTGCTGCCGCCGAAGAGGGTGATGGGCCTGTCCAGCGCGACATCGGCGCGGCGGACGCCGAGGAAGTTCTCGGCCGTGATGTGGGTGATCTTCATGGTGGTGGGCTCAGTCGATGGAAGGGGTAGTGCCGCGGGCGCGGCGGCTGGTGGGTGCGGCGGCCGGAGCCGGCGGCGCGCTGGCCGAGCCTTCGAGCTCGGTGGCCCGGCGCTGGTAGACATCCGAGAGCACGGCGCGCTGCTCCTCGGTGGGATTGAGCGCGCGCAGGCTGTCCATCGCGGCATCCAGGGAGTCCTGGTCCTTGCATGCGCTCAGCCGCTCGGCGAAGGCATCGATGTCGAGACCGTTGCTCTTCACATCCGTGGCGGCGGTGGCGGTGGTGGCGCTGTCGGCGGTTGCGCCCGCGCCGGATGCGCCGGCTGCCGCTTCGCCGGCCGCGGGCTCTTCCTGTTCCGGGTCGATGCCGTTCTTCTGCGTGACCTCGGCGGCCGAGCTCGCCGCAGGTCCGGTTCGCAGGTCCTCGGTGCTGGTCACGCGCACGGAGTCTTGGTCGAGGTCGATGACGACGGCGTCCTGCATCTCCTCGGTAGTGCGGCCCATGCCCATCACGATGTCGGGCGCGTGGATGTTCCCGAAGAAGCTGCCGGCCCGGTACTGAAGCATCAGGTGCTTCATTTCGGTCTGCCACTTCGAGCCGGCCTTGCCGTACCAGCCTTCCTCCACGGCGAGCTTCATGCTGACCGGCGCCGACTCGATCACTGGCAGCTTGAGAGCCTTCGCGTCGGCCAGGGTGCGCACGTTCGGCGGAAACGCCATGTTCCCCGGAAGCGCCCAGGCCACGCACTCGAGGTTCTCGATCTCGACCGTGATGTCCTTGAAGTCGAAGCGCCGGTTCTCGCGGTTCCAGCCCTGCTTTTCCTTGTAGGTGGCCTTGATGACGCCCTTGTTGACGACGTCGAAGCGCAGGGGCGTGAAGCGCTTGCTGGCGTTGATCGCCGCGATCTTGTACTGGCCCGACCACGTGAGCCGCCCCTCGATCACGTTGGCGTTCTGCATCACCGCGGTGATGCTCATGCCGACGGCGCGGGCGGTTTCGATCGCGACCAGGCAGTTGCCCATGGCGTTCGTGTTCTCCACCAACTCCGTCCCGCCGCCCGGCAGCTTCTTCTCGACCCATTGCCGGAAGGCGACGGGCACAGCGTTCGACGTGGAGAACGCCTGTGCGATGCGCTGCGCGAGCGCGAAGCCGCGCGACGAGAACAGGTCCACGACCTGGTCGGCGGGCTCCGGTGCAGCTGCGAGCTGGTGCTGGCGCAGCTGCTGGATGGTGGCGGAGTTCGCGGCCGGAGCCGCTGCGGTGGCAGTTGCAGACATGGCTTTCCTTGTGGGTGTGGTGATCAGTCGTGGTACTTGCAGTGCGAGGCGTAGGCCGGGCAGAACTTGCGCGAGCACAGGTTCGACTTCGGGTTCGGCGGGAAGACACCGCTCTTCAGCATCCCGGCGGCGATCTCGATGAGGCCGGGGAACTTGCCGTCGCCGAGGAGCGGCGTCTTCACGTCGGCGAGTTCGCCGGTGGCGCAGGGCGTGTCCTTGGTGGTCTGCAGGCCGATGATTTCGGCGGGGGCATCCATGCGTTCGCCCGAGGCCTGCTCGGCCATCAGCGTGTAGATGCCGAGCTGGATGTGGTGGCCCTTGGTGACCGCGCGGCGGGCGCCGGACTCGGTCTTTTCAGTGGCGCGCCCGCCGGTCTTCAGGTCGGTGGCACCCTTGCGGCCGTCTTCCAACAGGCGGATGCGGTCGGTGGTGCCAGTGAGGCGGACGACGCCGTGCGCGGTCTGGATGTCGAGCGCCGTGCACTTCAGTTCGACCGCGGTGTAGGTGCGGGTCGGCGCGATGTCGAGGCAGTACTTCGTCGTCAGCTTCACCGCGAAGCTGTCGGCATCGGCGGGGGAAAGGTTCTCGTCCCAGGCAACATCGTCTTCCGGGCTCTGCAGGGACTCCCGCGCGGCGTCGACCGCCTCGCCGACGCTGATGAACTTGCCGTCGAGGATGGCCTGGTCGTAGACCGCGGTGCCGGCGTGCACGGCGGTACCGAGATGGGCGGCGCCGCCCGACGGGCTGCGAAGGCCCATGACGTTCTGCCAGTACCACTTGTACGAGCAGTCGAAGAGCGTGGGCCAGGAGCTGGCGCGCACGGTGGCAAGCGGTTGAGCGTCGAGTACTTCCATGGTGGTCTTTCAGCGGGTGAAGATGAAGAAGCCCCCGTAGCCGAGCACTGCAGCGGCCATGAGGATGAAGATCAGGGCGCGCGCGAGGCGGCGCACCGGCTGCAGCAGTGCATCGATGGAGCCGTAGGGCTCGGCGACAGGCTCTGGCGTGTCGTCTGGGAAGTAGTGCGGGCGCGCCTTGCGCGTGTTGTCGACGGCTAGACGAACAGCCATGGCGCAACCCTTTCGGCGATGAGAAGAAGGACCACGGCGACGCCGGCGCAGGTGCTGGCCACCGTGACGATCAAGTCAGCGCGCGGCATGCGCTCTGGCGTGTCCATGGGCACGATCTCCGCGGTGCTGCTGCGCTGGTGGCCCTGCAGCTGCTCTAGGCAGCGCGCGGTGGGCCTGCGGCTGTCGTGCGTGGCATCGACGGTGCCGACGAACTGACGCGGGGCGGTCAGAGGGGTGTGGATGAGGTTCAAATCACACCCCCTTCCTTCAGGGTGCAGAAGATCGCGACGAAGAGCGCGAGCTCGGCAGCGAGGAAGCTGACGATCAGGGCGATGACCGTGCGCGTCCTCACGATGCGGCTCCATTCTTCGCATCTCTCCGAGCCTTCTGCTCGGCTTGGTGGCGTTCGATACCGACCAGCAGCGCGATCGCATCGCCCTTGTGAAGATCTGCCGCTCACGATGCAGCCCTCGCTCTCAGCATGGCGTCCGCGTGCGCATAGCGCGCGATCGCGTGGCGGTCGATACCGGTCGGCGCTCCGATGAGCCCGCCGGTGCGCCCGAGGTCTTCCAGAGCGCACTGCACGTCGTGCTCGCTGGCATGGCTGGCGAAGTAGTCGCGCATCGTCATGCCGATCACGGCCTCAGCGCGGGCCAGGATGTAGGCGCGCTCGCGCTCTGCGGGATCCTCGATGTCGATGGAAGCGGCCATCGCAGTCGCGTGCGCGCTCTGCAAGTCGTTGACCGGGAAGGCGGGCCCGCCGGTGTTGATGGCGGCGCTCATGACAGCGGCTCCAGCTGCAGATCGGAGGTATCGACGAGGTCGGAGCCGTCGTCGCGCAGCAGCTCGGCGAGGACTTCGCGCCACTCGACCAGCTTCAGGTCGGCGAGGTGCCCCTCGAAGGGGATCACGCAGAGCTGGTGCTCGCCGAACTGTGGCAGTGCGCCCAAATCATCGAAGAGGAAGTGCGGCTGCTCGAAGGCGACCGGCGCGGCCTTCTGGGCTCGAAGGACCTTGTCCAGGTGCTGGCTGATGCTGCGGCGGGTCACGATGCGGCCTCCTGCGCCTTGGCGAGGGCGGCGCGCGCGCGTGTCACGTCGGCCGTGCGCACGGTGATCGTGATCGTTTCGTCGCTACTGTTGTGCGTGACGAAAGGCCGCAAGGCATCAAAGAGCTCGGGCGCGGCGGCGATCAGGCGAGCATTCGCCTCCAGTTCGTGGTGCAGAGCTGCATCGCCCCTGTACCAGCCGTTCGGGATCCAAGCGACGGGAAGCCGCTTGGGTTGGTAGCCATTGCTCGCTAGTCCCCAGGCGTGCACCTGGAACGCGTCGCTCCCGACGTAACGCTGAACCACCCACGGCCCTGGTGTGTGCTGCGCGGCGCTCACAGCACACCTCGGTTCTGCTGCGAGAGCGTGTAGAGGTCCGAGGGGGCGAAGTACTCGGGCGAGGCTTTCGAGGCGTTCAGCGCGCGATCAGCCGCCAGGGCCTGCTCTTCGGTCGGCTGGAACACCTCTTCCGGGTGGCGCTTGCCCTCGGCGCGCTCGCGGCGCGCATCACGCCGGCGCGACAGGTTGGATTGCGTGAAGCGGCTCATCACGCCACCTCGAGCATCTTGGCAACCACGGCGGCGTGCGCGGCGGAGGCCGAAGCCTTCGCGACCGCAGCAGCAGCACGCTGCTCGGCGATGCGCTTGCCCTCGGCGATCAGCTCGCGGGCCTCTTCGGGGTCAATCTTGTTCAGGCCGTTGTGTGGCACGAACTCGTAGAACGTGCCCTTCGCGGCGCTGGCCAGCACGTAGGCGTCGGGCTTGAAGTCACCCGGCGTCGGAATCTTGGCGATGACCGTGAGGGTCAGGAAGCCGACCTTGACGGTCGCGCCGGCGCCCCAGTCCTGCTGTGCGCGGGCCATTTATGCCACCACCGGTTGTTTGGCGACGTAGCAGCCGTTGACCACTTCCATGTGGTCCCGGAGGCCGAGGTCATCCATCACGGCGACCAGCTCGCCCAAGGTCTTCTTCGAGGCCGAGCGCATCACGCCTGCGAGCGTGGCGGCCGCGTACTGGGGTGCCGACTTGGCGGTGTTCACCGCCTTCTGCACTTCGCGCTGTTCTGCTTTGTTCATGCCCATCTCCTGTTTGATGAGCCGCAGTATCAGCGCCGCTGATTCTCTTGTCAATCAGCGGCGCTGATTATTTTCCTGACTATTTTGTAACAGTGCCGCTGATAATGTCTGACCCGCAGACAGGCACGCAAAAAAAAAGCCCGCGCTGGGCGGGCTGGATCTATCGGGGTGTGGAGAGGGCTAGTTGCAGTGGAACGTGTTTCCCGCGCCGCGGGTGCAGAACGAACCGTCCGTTCCCTGCAGATTGCCGCCGGCGACAAGGTTGTATCGCACGCCGTTCTGCGCTCCCCAGCATCCGGCCGCGTCGCAGTTCACGAGTTGACCAGGCCCGCGGCGCGGTGCGGGAGCAGGCTGATAGGTGGGCTGCGGCGCAGCCGCTGGCGACGCGCCACAGACAGCTTGCATTTCCTGCCAGGCGCGCTCAACCATGGCTTGATCAGGGCGCATCGAGTTCCGCGACACCTCATAGTTTCGCGTGGCGCGCTGGCAGTCTTGGGCGTGGGCCCCGACCGCCAGCAATGCCAGCAGCGAGAAGAGTGCCGCTTTACCTGCCGGCGCGTGCACAGACGACCTTCACAAAAGTTTCGCCGAGCGTGTCGGCCATGGGAAGGGCTTCAGCAGAGCCTCCGTCGCGTGCGACCTGCGTTCCAGATGCCGAGAGAAAAAATATCTCTTGTTGCTGCAGTGTGCGTCTCATGCAATCCACCCGATAGTTGGCCAAATGGGACTTGTAGGCCTTGCCGTCGACGACGGATGGTGAGCGCAGATCAGAGCGCCACCACGCGAAATAGGCAACCTCGCGCGTCAGGTCTGGTCTGATTGAGGTTTGATCGAAGTAGGCCGTACTGCCATCGTTACTCGCGAACTCCACCCATGGCGACTGAGCGAAGGCCCCGACTGCGGTGGCGAGCGTCAGCACCATTGCAAGATAGCCGCTGGTCTTCATAGTTTGGTGCCCATCCAGACTGCCTTCCCAACGAGCGTTTGACCGGCCTCGAACGGGAAGTCTGGGTAGCGACGCTTGTTCTCGTTGTCGGAACGGGCGATCCAACGATCACCCTCATGGATCACCCGTTTCACTACGGGCCCCTCGTCCTTGACGAAGACGAAGATCTTCCTGTGCTCGGGGGACTTGACCTTCTTGTTGATAAGGATGACAGCTCCATCGGCAATGGTGTCGCCCATGCTCTCGCCCCTGACGTTCACGATGACCCCCTCGTGCGGCGTGTAGATACCGCATTCACGAAGAAAGTCGCGTCGGAAAGAAAGCCCTCCGATTTCGTCCTCTGAACTCGTCATACGCCCATCTCCAGCACCAACTAAGACGTCAAGTCGGGGGATGAGGTAGCTGTCTTCGTCGCTGACTAGGCCGGCGGCATCAGCGGTGCGGTGCGCCTCAACCGCGAGGCGTTTGCTGAAGTCGCGGATCTTGCAGCCGAGCCCATTGGCGAAACCAACGGCTGCCTTCAGGCTCAGGGCTGACTGACCCGTCAGGAAGTTGGCCACGGCACTTTGACCGCCAATCCCAAATTCCTTTCCGAACTCACCCTGGCTAGAAGGCTTGACGCGATCCCAGATCGCCTTCAATGCGCGCGCCTCAGCGCGATGTTCTTCCGTGACCTGCGCCTTTCTGGGGTCCTTTTCCTTGTCTGCACTCATGCACCAAGGATCAGCGACGCTGTTACCTTGAAATCAGCGCCGCTGATTGACAAGAGAATCAGCGGCGCTGATACTTTGAGCCCATGAATCCCATCAAAGCAATTCGCGAATGGCTCGGTGTCACCCAGGCTGAACTGGCCAAGGGGATCGGATGCTCGCAAAGCAACATCGCCGCATACGAGAAGGGTCAAACCGTACCGCCCCCGAACGCCAAGGCCTTGATCGTCTATGCGGAGAGCCGCGGACGGTCGATCACCTTCGACCACATCTACGGCAACGCGGATCTGCCGGTCCTTCCAACCGACGCCACACCGAAGGCCGCCTGACATGCGCAGCACCCAGAAGAAGGGCCCGCGCACGCCAGCGCTGATCCGGGCGAAGCGCTCTGTCGGTCGCGTCGAGGCCGCACTCGCCGCGATGCGCGCGGCGCAAATCATCAATTCGAAGTGGGCCAATGGGATCGAGCTGTTCAACAGCAGCTTCGACGCCCACGGCGCGGCCTCAGACGCGATCGCGCGTGCCGCCGGATTCCGCGAGCCACCCGAGCCGGAGCCCGCGACCCAGAGCACCCCGAAGAAACCGCTGGCACCTGCTGGTGGTGCCGCTCGCCCCATCACGTTGACCTGGCTTGCCGGCGGTGCCGCATGCCTGGAGGTTGGGCATGTGGCGCTCTCTTTGAGCAGCGACGAAGCCTCGGTGCTTCGGGCTATCTGGTCGCCGAGTGCTCGTCGAGGTTGCGAATGATCTTGCCGAATATCTCGTGCAGCCGTCGCATCGTCTTCTCCGACATGTGCAGGTCGCTGAAGCTCTCCGGGGAAGGCTCGCCGGCTCTCACCGTCACCTGGGCAATGACCCGCGTCATTCCCGCTTCGTACGAGGCTGCACTTGCCGCTTCGATGTCGATGCTGAAGGTTTTCATGTTCGCCCCTCGCGGGGTCCGTGTTGTGGTGACCGGACTCTACCCCGCGAGCGGGCGGGCACCCCTCATCGGCGCTGCCGGCCGTCGCGTCAACGCGCAGCGCGGCCAGTTGCACCAGCAGCTCCAGCGCCAGGTCGTGAATGTGGTGCCAGCCCTCGCGGCCGCTTTCGAAATTTGCGTCTTGCATGGCCTTCAGTTTTGGCCCGGCAAGCCTCTCAACACCACTCAACAGATTCGAGGAGCGTTGTGAACCAACTCGGTTTCCCCTCCGCCGTGACCGTTCAGGAGATCGCGCGGGAGAAGACATTGGGCGGAGCCATCGGGCTCTGCATCAAGGCTGCTGGCTACGAGCCCAAAGAGGTCATCGCCGAACTGAAGATGGACAAGGCGCAGTGGTCGCGCTGGGAGTCCGGGCAGGAGGGCGTCATCTTCCCAAAGCTGTGCGCGGTGATGGACTACTGCGGCAACGACGCGCCGCTGCTGTGGATGAACATGGCGCGCGGCTACGACCTCTCCAGCCTGCGCCGGCGCGAGACAGAGCTCGAGCGTGAGCTGCGCATCGCGCGCGAGGAGAACGCTCAACTGCGCCATGACAAGCGCGTGCTCACCGAAGCCCTGCGTGGAGTCGCGGCATGAGAGACACCCAGCTCCAGATCATGCTGCGCGTGATCCACGATCTGGCCGCGGCAAACAGCGACGGCGCCAGCTACTCCCAGATCGAGGCCGCCACCGGCATCGAGACGCACCTGCTGATGGGGAAGGCCTCCCACCTGAAGGCGCGTGGGCTCATCGAGCGCGCGAATCCGACGGCATCGCGGCGCGACATCGCGCGCTTCGTGCCCACCGCCAAGGGCCGGGCGGCGCTGTTTCCGCCCAACGACGACTTCATCCCCGCGGAGACATCGGTGCAGCGCGCCATCCGCATGCGGCCGGCCCTGGCCACGGCATGGGCGGGGGTTTGATGGACTACGCCGACTTCCTGCGCTCGAAGATGCAGTTGGCGCCGTCGCTCGGCTTCGAGATCGATGACTCCGAGATCAACCCGCTGCTGGCGCCGTTCCAAAAGGCGATCGTGCGCTGGGCCGTTGCTGGTGGCCGGCGCGCCATCTTCGCGCGCTTCGGCCTCGGCAAGACCTTCGGCCAGATCGAGATCGTGCGCATCGTCCGCGCCCGCGCCGGCGGCATGGGGCTCATCGTGCTGCCCCTGGGCGTACGCCAGGAGTTCATCCGCGACGCCCTGAAGCTGGCCACCGGTGACGACCCGAAGTTCTCCGGCGCCCAGCGCGCCGAGCTCAAGGCCTGGCAGGCGCTCGGCCCGGGCAGGGTGCCGGAGCTGAAGTTCATCCGTTCCATCGAGGAGTGCGACGACCCCGAGGGCATCTACATCACGAACTACGAGACCGTGCGTGATGGAAAGCTCGACCCCGAGGCCTTCACCGTGGTCAGCCTTGACGAGGCCGACTGCCTGCGCGGCTTCGGCGGCAGCAAGACCTTCCGGGAGTTCATGGCGCTCTTCGCCGGTGACGACCGTCGCAGCATGAAGGTGCGCGTCCGCAGCCGCGGTGTCCCGTATCGCTTCGTGGCCACGGCGACGCCAAGCCCGAACGAGTACGTCGAGCTGCTGGCCTACTGTGCCTACCTCGGCGTGATGGACGTCGGCCAGGCAAAGACGCGCTTCTTCAAGCGCAACAGCGAGAAGGCAGACCAGCTCACCATCCACCCGCACAAGGAGCGCGAGTTCTGGCTCTGGATGGCGAGCTGGGCCCTGTTCGTGCAGCTGCCGTCGGACCTTGATCCCAGCTTCTCGGACGAGGGCTACGTCCTGCCGGACCTGGATGTCCGCTGGCACGAGATCCCGAGCGATCACACCGAGGCCGGCGCCGACTCCCGCGGCCAGAGCCTGATGTTCAAGCACCAGGCCATCGGCGTCGTCGATGCTGCCCGCGAGAAGCGCGACAGCCTGCCGCAGCGTTTGGCCAAGCTGCAGGAAATCCGCGCCGAGGACCCCACCGCACACCGCGTGATCTGGCACGACCTGGAGGCCGAGCGGCACGCGATCGAGCGCGCCATGCCCGAGGTGGTGACCGTCTACGGCTCCCAGGACCTTGACGAGCGCGAGGCCTCGGTCATCGCCTTCGCCGACGGCCGCATCCAGGAACTCGCCGGCAAGCCGGTGATGCTGGGCTCGGGCTGCAACTTCCAGCGGCACTGCCACTGGGAGGTGTTCCTGGGCATCGGCCACAAGTTCAAGGACTTCATCCAGGCGATCCACCGCGTGCAGCGCTTCCTGCAGGAGCACACGGTGCGCGTCGACCTGATCTACACGGAAGCCGAGCGGGAGGTGCGCCGCAACCTCGAGCGGAAGTGGCAACAAGACATCGAACTGAGGCAAAAGATGAGCGAAATCATCCGCACCTACGGCCTGTCGCGAATCGCGATGGCCCAGACCCTGGCGCGCGCCATGGGTGTCCCCCGCGTGGAAGTCACTGGGCCCGGCTATACCGTCGTGAACGAGGACTGCGTGCAGGAGACCCGGCGCATGGCCAGCGACAGCGTGGGCCTAATCCTGACCTCGATCCCGTTCAGTACGCAGTACGAGTACTCGCCGAACTACGCCGATTTCGGCCACACCGACAACAACGAGCACTTCTTCCAGCAGATGGACTTCCTGGTGCCGGAGCTGCTGCGGGTGCTGCAGCCCGGTCGGGTGGCCGCCATCCACGTGAAGAACCGGATCGTGCCCAGCGGCATGGTGCCCGGCGTCGGCTTCCAGACCGAGTACCCCTTCGACCTCGACACCGTGGCGTGCTTCCGCAAGCACGGCTTCCACTTCATTGGCCGCAAGACCATCGTCACCGATGTGGTGCGCGAGAACTCGCAGACCTACCGCCTGGGCTGGACGGAGCAATGCAAGGACGGCTCCCGCATGGGCTTCGGCATGAACGAGTACCTGCTGCTGTTCCGCAAGGCGCCGACCGACGCCAGCCGCGGCTACGCGGATGTCCCGGTGGTCAAGGACAAGGCCAAGTACTCCCGGGCCCGGTGGCAGCTCGATGCCCACGGCTTCACGCGCTCCAGCGGCAATCGGCTGCTGCAGCCCGAGGACCTTGTCGGCCTGCCCGCGGACCAGATCTTCAAGCTCTTCAAGGCGCACTCGCTGAGTGAGGTCTTCGACTTCGAGCACGACGTCGCGCTGGGCGAGGCCCTGGCCGCGAAGGGCATGCTGCCGCCCTCGTTCATGCTCCTGCAGCCGCAGTCCTGGCACGACGAGGTCTGGACCGACGTAACGCGGATGCAGACCCTCAACAACGCGCAGTCCGCCGCCGGCCGCGAGATGCACCTCTGCCCGATGCAGTTCGACATCGCCGACCGCGCGATCGCGCAGTACTCGAACCCTGGCGACGAGGTCTACGACCCCTTCGGCGGCCTGATGACGGTGCCCTACCGAGCCATCAAGGCCGGCCGGCGCGGCCGCGGCTGCGAGCTCAGCCCCAGCTACTTCGCTGATGGCGTCATGTTCTGCGAGGCCATGGCTCGAGAGATGAGCACACCCAGCCTCTTCGACCTGGAGGAGCTCACAGCATGACCAGGCTACAGGAGCTGGTGCATCGCCAGCGTGCCCACCTCATCCAGGCCGAAGGTCTCGGCATCGAGATCTGCATGGCGCTGGGAGACCTGCCCGGCGCGCACCGCCACCGGCGCGAGATGGAGGCGCTGATCGCCGCACGCGAAGCCGCGATCCTGCAGGCCGAGGATGAGGGCGACAGCTACTTCGCCGCCGCCGGCGCCGCCGCGCGCATCCAGGGCGAGGCCAGGGAGGTCGTTGGTGGCTGAGAGCTGGATCAAGATGCGGGCCAGCCTGCTGACAAATCCGAAGGTCATCAGGACGGCGCGCGCGCTGCTGGAGGATGCCGAGTTTCAGGAATGGTTCGGCATCACCCTGCGTAACGGACCATCGCGTCACGCGTCACAGAGCGTGACGGAGCGTGACGAAAACGGCGTTCTTTCCGTCACGCCGAACGTCACGGACCGTCACGCTCTACGTCACGCCATTGACGTTGGAATCGTCACGCGGATCGTTGTTGGTGCGTCAGTTCCGCTTTGGTCTCAAGCCAACGACTGCGCCGGCGAGGATGGCTTTTTGGAGGGCGCAGGGCTGTTCGAGATCGATTCGATGTCGGGCGTGCCCGGCCTCGGACGAGCGATGCAAGCCGTCGGCTGGATTGAACTTCTTCCCAATGGAGAAGGCCTCAGGTTCGCCAATTTCAATGAGCACAACACCGTCGGCAAGGAGCGCTCGACCGGCGCCAAAACCGGGGCCGATCGCTCGCGTGAGTATCGGGAGCGGCAGAAGAAAAAGAGTGCTGAAGAAGGCGAAAACGGCGCCACAAAGCGTGACGTCACGCAGCGTGACGGAAATCGTGACGCGTCACGTGACGCCGTCACCACAGAGAAGAGAAGAGTAGAGAAGAAAAGAAAAGGAGCTAAAGCTCCTATGTCGGCAGACAACCTGCCGACGTGGATGACCGGGCTGGTCGACCTCTACCACGAGGTGCTGCCCGAACTGCCGGGTGTCCGGGTCATGGACAAGGCCCGCGACCAGGCGCTGCGCGACTTCCGCGAATGGGTGCTGACCTCGAAGCGGCAGGACGGAACGCCACGGGCGACCAACGACGCCGAGGTGCTGGACTGGGCGCGCGAGTACTTCGGCCGTGCCCGCAACAACGACTTCATCATGGGCCGGGGACCGCGCTCGCCTGACCACCAGAACTGGCGCTGCAGCATCGAGTACCTGCTTTCGAGCCGCGGCATGAAGAAGGTCATCGAAGAAACGGCGGATCAGCCATGAACGACCGCGTCGATGACACCCTACTGTCGCCGGCCGTGCTGTGGAGCCCGGAATCGGAGTCCACGCTGCTCGGCGCGCTGCTGCTCGACAACGGAATGTGGGACCGCGTCGGAGACCTGGTGGAGGAAGCCGACTTCTTCCGGCAGGAGCACCGGCTGGTCTTCCAGGCCATCAGCAGCCTGCTCAACGCCTCCAAGCCGGTTGACGTCTTCACCGTCTTCGACCAGCTGCAGCGCATCCGCAAGGACGATGTCGTCGGCCTGCCATACCTGAACGCGCTGGCGCAGTACGTGCCCAGCGCGTCCAGCGCCCGGCAGTACGCGCTGACGGTGCGCGATTTCTCGCTGCGCCGCAAGCTGATGGGCGTCAGCACCGAGATCCATGCCTTGGCCTGCCAGCGCAGCGTCGGGTTCGAGGAGACGCTGGACCAGGCCACCGCGCTGCTGACGCCGCTGTTCGAGGTCAACAAGAGCGATGCCTGGCAGGGCATGGACACCGGCATGGTGGAGTTCCTCGACGGCATCCAGCGCCGCGCCGATGGCGAAGAGGACTTCCTCTCCACCGGGATCAAGGATCTCGACGACCGCCTCGACGGTGGCGTCCGCAAGGGCGAGGTCGTGGTGATCGCTGGCCGGCCCGGCATGGGCAAGACCGCGCTGGCGATGTCGATCGCGGACCACATCTGCGGCATATGCCAGCCGGTGGGTGTGCTGTCGATGGAAATGCCGAAAGCGCAGCTGACCACCCGCGTGGTGTCGATGCGTTCCGGCATCCCCCTGCACAAGCTGAAGCGCCCGGAGCGGCTGACCGACTACGACTGGGGCGAGATGACGCGCACCGTCGAGCATCTGCGCCAGCTGCCGATGTTCATCGACGACCAGACCGCGCTGAACATCAACCAGCTCCGCTCGAAGGCCCGCTCGCTGAAGCGCCGCCACGGTCTGCGCCTACTGGTGGTGGACTACATCGGGCTCATGGAGGGCACCGACCGCAAGGCCAACCGGGCCACGCAGCTCGGGGAGGTCAGCCGCGGCATCAAGGCGCTAGCGAAGGAGTTGGACTGCACCGTCCTGCTGCTGGCGCAGCTCAACCGCGAGGTCGAGAAGCGTCCCAACATGCGGCCGATCATGGCCGACCTGAGGGAGTGCGGCGACATCGAGCAGGACGCCGACATCATTGCTTTCGTCCATCGGCCCGCGCACGCGAAGCCCGACCTGGGCCCGGAGTGGAAGCACTACGCCGAAATCATCGTCGGCAAACAGCGTGACGGTCAGACCGGCATCGTCGACGCGCAATACACAGGAGACACCGTGAAATTCTGCAACTGGATGGGAGACCGTCCGACTTCGCTCGTGCGCACGAAAGGGACCGAACTGTGATTCTGCATTTCCATGTTCCCGGCCAGCCTGTTGGCAAGGGGCGTCCTCGCATCGGCAAGGTGGGTGCGCACGCCCGCATGTTCACCCCCGAGAAGACAGTGAACTACGAAGGCCTCGTGGCGCTGGCCGCGCAGCAGGCGATGGCCGGCGCGGCGCTGCTGGAAGGCGCCTGCGAGGTGAAGCTGCGCATCGATTGCCAGATCCCCGCGAGCTGGTCGCAGAAGAAGCAACGCGCGGCTGCCGCGGGCGAGATTCGGCCGACCACCAAGCCTGACGCCGACAACGTCATCAAGGCGATCTTCGACGCGATGAACGGTGTCGTCTGGAAGGATGACGTGCAGGCCGTCGAACTCGCGGTTTCGAAGCGCTACAGCATGGTGCCGGGCGTCGCAGTGCGTGTCGAACTGCTCGATCCGGCCCCGCCGGCCCAGGAGCAGGGCGACTTGCTGGGAGCCACGGCATGAAGCGCATCTACATCGCCGGGCCCATGACCGGAAAGCCGGACTTGAACTTCCCGCTGTTCCACCGCGAGGCAGCGCGCCTTCGCGCCGAGGGCCTGGAGGTGGTGAACCCGGCCGAGATCAACGCCGACCCGACCGCTGGCTGGCTGCCCTGCATGCGCGCCGACATCAAGCAGCTCGTCGATTGCGACGCCATCCTGATGCTGCCCGGCTGGGAGTGGAGCAGGGGCGCATCGCTGGAGCACCACATCGCCCAGCGGCTGGAGATGCGGGTGATCTACCTCAACGCCGCGGCGCCGAACGAGGGCATCCCGGCATGAAGCAGGCTTGGGATCCTGTGAAGCTGCGCGTTGCCTTCGGCGACGTGCCAAGCCCGAGCGATGTGCTCTGCATGGCCACCGGCAGGCTCTACCAGGTCCTGCGCGTCGGAGGGACCCGCACGCTGCACTGCATCGTGCTGCCTGGCCCCGAGCACATCGAGCCCGACGCGCGGATCTGGAGCTGGCAATGGGCGTCCCGGCGCCGGAGGGCAGCTCGATGAAAAAGACTCCGCTCTACGCGCTCGAGTCGGATCTCTGCGCCGACTTCATCCGCTGGGTCGCAGCTGAGTCGGCTTGCGCGCGCGGCCCGCGCTGGACTGCCTACGCGGAGACCGCAGGCTGGGACATCCTGCTGGTGGCCGAGGACGGCACGCAAATCGGCGTGCAGGCCAAGCTGAAGGCGAACCTGAAGGTGCTGGCGCAATGCATCCCCGAAGCGTGGGAGTGCTGGCACGACCGTGGGCCTGACTATCGCGCGGTGCTGGTGCCGGACTCGGATTCCACATACGACGGAATCTGTGCCGCGCTCGGCCTGATGGTGATCCGTCCCCTGCGCGGCGCCATTCGGACTTCGTTCACCCCTGAGCTTGGCATGGAGCACTGGAACGGGGGCTGGCACTACTGGTCGCCGCGCCAGCGCTGCGAGGTGCCGGAGTTCGTGCCCGATGTCGTCGCCGGCGCCAGCGCCCCGGTGCAGCTCACGAAGTGGAAGATCGCGGCGCTGCGCATCGTGGCCACGCTGGAGCTGCGCGGCTTCGTAACGCGCGCGGACTTCAAGGCCCAGCGGATCGATCCCCGGCGCTGGACTGGGCCCGGCGGCTGGCTCGTTCCCTCCGCTCAGCCCGGGCAGTTCACGCGCGGGCCCGGGCTCGACTTCGACCGCCAGCACCCCGACGTCTACGCGCAGGTCCTGGCAAAGGTTCGGGAGGAGAGCGCCGCCGCGCTGCCGTGCCAGGCCGCGATCCCCATGGAGGTGCCGGCGCGATGACTTTGCACCTCGTTCCTACCGGCCGCGGCCGCTGGCGCACCGTCGTCCTGCAGGTCTCCGGCGATCGCGCATCGCCCCTGCTCGTGCGCATCGGCGACCGCATCCCGCTCGGCGGCGTCCTCTTCCGCGTCTCGAAAGTGACGGCATGACGAAACCATCCTCGATCCTCATCATGAAGGCCCACCCGCTGGCCGGCTGGTCCGAGCACGAACTCTCGATCGTGCGCCGGTTCATCTTCGACGGCATCCGGGGTCTCAACGAGCAGCACAACACCCGCTGGCGGCGGTTCTGGTCGCGGATCATGAAGGCCGAGGTCGGCCAGGTCTTCCAGTTCGACAACGTGGTCGAGCGCTCCGGGCCCTACCACCGCATGCACATGGGCATGGAACAGCGCCTCTTCGAGAGCCAGGAGCGCTGGGCGCAGCTCGAGCCCTTCCGGGACTGGCTCAAGGTCGGCGCCGCGTGGGGCGACTACCAGGTCGGGCCCCGTGGCGCGCTGCGCTTCGTGCCGCGCAGCACCTCCTACGACCAGTGCAGCGACGACGAGATGCGCGAGGTCCACGCCGCGATGCTGGCCTTCCTGCGGACCCCGTTCGCGCAGCGCCGGCTTTGGCCGCACCTGTCGCCAGCGAAGCGCGCCGAGATGCTGGAGTCGGTGCTGGCCCGCCGGGATGACGACGGAGGCCAGCCGTGAGACGCGCTCCGATGCCACGCGGCAAGGGCTTCAAGCGCCGGCTGCCTCCAGCGCGCCCATCTCGGGTTGCGCTCGGCGCCCGCACGCTCACGGCAGCGATCCGGCGCGGCACCTACGCGGCACCAGCGCCAGCGGCGCCAGTGCCGAAGGTCGTGCCCGTCGAGAGCGAGAAGTACCGTCGGCTCGTCGCGCTGCTGCCCTGCAAGGTCTGCGGAATCGACGGCTACAGCCAGGCCGCCCACCCCAACACCGACAAGGGCGCCGGCACGAAGACCGACGACCGGCTCTGCTTTCCGCTGTGTTGCGACCGGCCTGGTGTTCGGGGCTGTCACCTGCGGTTCGACCAGCACGCGCTGATGACCAAGGCTGCTCGACGCCTCATCGAACCCGCCTGGGGCGCCGATACCCGCCGCCAGATTGAAGCCTTGGGCCTGTGGCCGGCGAACCTGCCGCGCTGGGCCGAACCCGAAACAGGAGATTTGCCATGAACTGCCGCCCCGGAGATCTGGCCCACATCGTGGCGCCGTATCGAGACCGCTCCATGCGAGGGCTCCCGGTCACCGTCATCGAAGCGCATCGCGGCGGCGCCGTGCGCGCCAAGAACGGCTGCATCAGCCACGACCGCGGCCAGGACTGCTGGCTGGTGGACGGCCACGACGACAGGCTGCCGATGGTCATCGGCGACGCCTACCTGCGGCCTATCCGCGATCCCGGCGACGACGCCGTCGACGAGATGGTGCTGCGCAAGCCGGTGCCGCTGCCCGTGATCCAGCCCGAACTCATTCGCGAAAGGATGCCGGCATGACGACAAAGCTCACCGCCAAGCAGGAGGAGATCCTCGCCTTCATGGTCGAGTACGAGGCCGCGAACGACAACATGCCCACCATGCCGACGATTGCGCGCCACTTCGGCTATGCCAGCCCGAACGCGGCGAACGACCACGTTCAGGCGCTGGTGCGCGCCGGCCGGCTGGAGCGCCTGGAAGGGCAGGTCGGCTTCCGTTTCACGAGGAGCACAGCATGCGCAAGCGCTGCCGCCGCAAGCACTGGGGAATAGACCCGCTGGCCACCCAGGTCGCGATCGCCGGCGCCTGCACCATCGACGATCAGCGGCTCGCGCTCCTGCGCAAGCTCGAAAACGCTGCTCTCGATGCATTTCAGTTCGGCCGCGCGACGTGGGACCACTGGTCGACGATCCAGGCCGTGGTGCAGCCCGCCCGCGTGCTCGTCGAGTTCGGTGTCGGGCCCGAGGTCCTGCCGACCATCGAACTGGTCGAACGCTTCCTTCAGTCGGCCGCGCAGCGGCATGCGGCGACAGGGCGACTCGGTGCCACGGGCCCCGACCTGCAGGCCGTGCGCGACCTCTACGAGTACCACGACCTGCAGCGCACCAGCGTGGACCTGTCTACCTACCAGCGCGCCGTCCAGAAAGCGATCGACCGGGAGCGCAGCGTGCGCAGCCGCGCCGTTCCTCAGCAATCAGGAGTTCAATGATCCAGAAGCCGTCTCAGCCCGTGCGCCGTGGTGTCGGCGAGCTGGTGTTCCAGACCATCCAGGACCTGCACAACGCCGGCCGCATCGCCACGCGCTCCGTCGTCAAGGAGATGACGGGCCAGAGCTACAGCGTGGTCGACGACCACGTGAAGCGGATGCTGGAGGACGGTCGTCTGCGCAGGGTCTCGCCCGGCGTCTTCGAGCCCGTCGAGGAGCTGCCGGCGGCCCAAGCGATCTCGCTGACCGTACTGCCCAGCGGCATGGCCAAGCTGGAGGTCGGCGACGCCTGCCTCGACCTGAACCCCGCCGACTGCCGCCGCATTGGCAGCCTGTTCCGCGGCAGTTCGGAGGAGATGACCAGCCTGCAGGGTGCGCGAGAGCTCACCGACGCCATCGCGGATCTCAGGCGCCAGCTCGCCCTGGCCCAGCACCGCGTCGACCAGCAGGACGAAGTCATTCGCCGCCTGCAGCGCCTGCCGAAGCAGGCCGAGATCCAGTTCTTGTAATCGGCCGAGAGGCCACAACCCCGGGCGAGAGCCCATCAACCGAGAAGTCAAGCATCATGATTCCCAGCATCGAAGAAATCCTCGCCATGCTTGCCAAGGGCGAGTGCACGCAAGACCAGGCTCTGCAGTGGATCGGCAGTCACATCGATGCCGCCACGCGCGACGCCGCGCTGCGCGACCACTTCGCCACCACGGCCGCCATCGGTCGTGACGCCAACGGCAATATCTCCACGGCCAGCGCCAAGGCCGTGATGTTCGAGGACCCGCCGGACTGGGAGGCCGGCCCCACCGCAGCCATGCAGTGGTGGTGCGATGCCGAGGCCCGCATCCGCTACGTCAAGGCCGAGTCGATGATGAAAGCTCGCATCCTGTAGCAGAGGCGCTGGCGCACCCCAGTAGGGTTGGCCCGTCCAGCGGGGCGGTCAGAAGATGCGGCCGTCCCCGTCATGGCAAGGGGCTCCCGCCGGTAGCCGCGGCATCAACCTTCGAGGACTCCCATGCACTTCTCCCGATCCCGCTTCCTCCATCTCGCTGTCGCCGCGCTGGCGGTAATGGCCAGCGGTGCCGCCGCCGTGGTCGATCGCGTCACCACGGTCTGCACTGCGGTCTACCGCTTCACCTGCGACTTCGTGGCCAGCGTGCCGGCCGCGTTCGAACAGCCGGCACTGCAGCTGGTGGCGCGACCGGTCGAACTGCTGCAGTTCTGTGCCTACGCCCTGCGCTTGGCCAAGCGGGAACGCCCCCGCATGATGCCGGGCTGGCGTATGTGCCCGTCGACCTGATTCGCCCTATGGGCTGAAGCCGCTGCCGCGAGAGCAGCGCCGGAGGCAACCGGCACATTCGGCTTGTGCCCAGAATTCTTAGGACGACGTGGCCGAAAGAGCCCAAAGATAGCTACAGAAACTCGAGCAGACCACAAGCATGAACCTGGCGTCTTCGCTGGTCACGTCGACAGAGGCTTCGGTCAGGGCGTGTCGAATGCCGCCAGCATCGTTCGTGTATCCATAGAGTTTGATCAACGCCTGCTCCAGCAGGGGATGCACAGTGCGGGTCTTCTTGAGCTGTTTCATGGCATCTCCCAGCGTTGCTGCCGGATTTCCCGCGATCGCTTTGCAGACACTCTCCACCGCCGAAATCGACTCTTTGATTGAGTTCCTATAGTCCGGCGCTTTTCTATCGGCCAGCAGTTGTAGTGCGCGTTCCAGGTGAGCCTTCGAGTCTCGTGAGCCCTTGCTGATGGCTGACTCAATCGCTTCAATCTCGGAACGTTCGGTGATTTCCACCAACTCACCGCTGACGAACCGGTAGGCTGCGTTTTCTCGAGTCAGAGCCGAGTTGAAAGCCGGGACGAGTGTTTTTTGTAGTGATGGGTGTGCCTCACGGGCAATGAAGTCGACTAGGTCGTAGACCTCGTGCCACTCGCCATTCATCACCACTTGGCGCAACCACGGGAAGGCCTTCTGCTCTCCGTATTTCGCATCTTTGAGTTTGGGCATGGCGTCGTGCGCCATCTTGTATAGCCTTAGGAAGATCCCGACCACCAGTCGCTCAACCCTGTCGGTGGCGTCCTCATATTGGTACCCGTCATACGGGCGGTACGCCGACCAAGCGTAGATGTCCATGACGTTCCAAAGCGCATTTCGCAGGTCTTGGTCTATAGCCTGCAGTTGAATGGCTTTCTCTAAGGGTTTTAGACCGACTCGCTGGGAAAACGTGGCCATTGGCCCTCCTCGATAGTTTTCTCAAGTTTGCCACTTCGGCTCTGCCCAGCATGGTCGGGTAAATGCAGTTGCGTTGTCCCCCCGGTAGGGTTCGCACGAGCCGTGCGCACCCGGAATCATCCCGGTCCATGACAGACGCGCGCGAACCAGATTCCGACAAGCCGACAGCCCACTGGCCAACCATCGAGGCCGACTACCGCGCCGGCGTGAAAAGCGTGCGCCAGATCGCCCGGGAGCATGGTCTCTCCGAAGCAGCGATCCGCAAGCGCGCCAACCGCGAGAACTGGTCTCGGGACCTCTCCGCAGCCATTCAGGCCAAGGCCGACGAACTGGTACGCAATGAGGCGGTTCGCACTGAGGTGCGCAATGCGAACCGAATCCCCGACAAGGACGTCATCGACGCCAACGCGAACGCCATCTATCGCGTGCAGATCGCGCACCGCGCCGGCCTGACGAGGCTGTCTGCGCTGCGAGACGCCCAACTGGTCGAGCTGGAGAGCGCGGCGAAGCCCGTAGGGAAAGCGACGGCTGACCAGGCCGCATCCGAATCCCAGGAGGCCCCGACGCAGATGGCGCTCGCCGCCCGCGTCGGACTGCTGAAGCAGCTGACCGAGATCGATGAGAAGTTGCGCAAGGGCGAGCGCGAGGCCTACGGCATCGACAAGATCGCGCCGGACGAGGGCGGCATCGTCAGCAAGCTGACCGACGCGGAGCGTGCCAGCCGGCTGGCTGCGCTGTTCGAGATCGCGCGGAAGAGGGCGGCCGATGGCGCATGACATCGACGTCCCGGAGTTGGTGAAGCTGATGCCGTTCCTTTCGGACGGCGAGCGCGCCGAGCTCGATCTGCTGCTCACCGAGGGATTGCCGCTGTGGATGCCGCAAGTCGGGCCGCAGATGGCGGCGCTGCAGTCCGAGGCCGACATCCTGTTCTATGGCGGCTCCGCGGGCGGCGGCAAGACCGATCTGCTGCTCGGCGCAGCGCTCACCGAGCAGGAACACAGCATCATCTTCCGGCGCGAGGCCGTTCAGCTCGTCGGCATCGAGGAGCGCATGGGCAAGATCCTCGGCACCCGAAAGGGCTACAACAGCCAGGACGGCGTCTGGCGCCTGCCTGGCAAGCGCGTGCTCGAGCTCGGCAGCGTGCGCGAGGCCGACGACTGGATGAAGTATCAGGGCCGGCCGCATGACGCCAAGCTCTTCGACGAGATCACCCACTTCCTGGAGCTGCAGTTCCGCACGCTCATCGGCTGGATGCGCACCGACAACCCGAAGGTGCGCCAGCGCGTGATCTGCGCCGGCAACCCGCCGACCAGCTCCGAGGGCGAATGGGTCATCCGGTTCTGGGCGCCGTGGCTCGACCCGAAGCACCCGAATCCCGCGAAGTCGGGCGAGTTGCGGTGGTTCGTGACGGACACCAACGGCAAGGACCAGGAGGTCCCCGGGCCCGAGCCCGTGATGGTCGGCAAGGAGCTGATGAAGCCGAAGAGCCGGACCTTCATCCCTTCCAGCGTCGACGACAACCTCTACCTCAGCCTGACAGGCTACAAGGCCACGCTGCAGGCGCTACCGGAGCCGCTGCGCTCGCAGATGCTGCGCGGCGACTTCATGGCCGGGCGCACCGATCCGGTCTGGCAGCTGATCCCCACGGAGTGGATCAAGGCGGCGCAGGCGCGTTGGAAGCCGAAAGACAACAAGGGGCCGATGACGGTCGTGGGCTACGACGTCGCCCGCGGCGGCATCGACAAGTCCTCGGCGGCGCGCCGTCACGGCAGCTGGTTCGACGAGCTGGTGACGGTGCCCGGGGTCGTCACCAAGGACGGGCCCACCGGCGCTGCTTTCGTGATCCCGCTGATCCGCAACGGTGCGCCGGTCGCGATCGACGCCATCGGTGTCGGCGTCTCAGTGCTCGACTTCCTGAAGGGCATCAATGTGCTCTGCGTGCCTGTAGTCGGCTCGGAGAAGAGCGACGCCATGGACAAGACCGGCAATCTGCGCTTTCGCAACAAGCGCGCCGAGATGTACTGGCTGCTGCGCGAGGCGCTCGACCCGACCGCTGAGGATCCGGTCGCTCTGCCGCCCGACGACGAGCTGCTCGCGGATCTCTGCGCCATTCGCTACAAGGTCGTGCAACTCGGCCGCTTCGCCGCAGTCCTGATCCGCGACAAGGACGAGATCCGAGAAGAGCTCGGCCGTTCTCCCGACAAGGGAGACAGCGTCGCCCAAACCTTCCTTTCTGACATCCCCGAGGTCGTCGCCCTGCAGGAGACCTCGCCACGTGAGGCGCCGGACTGGCGCTATTGAGAGCCACCATGACTGAACCGACCACCGCACTCAACGGCCCCAGCCCGAGCACGCCCGACACCGATCTCAACACCGGTGCGCTCACGCTCTCGGAGTTCACAGACTTCTTCCACGAGGTCGAGGAACAGCCGGCCTGGCGCGCCAAGGCCGACCGGGAAATGGAATACTACGACGGGAACCAGCTCAGCTCCGAGATCCTGCAGCGCCAGCAGCAGATCGGAATGCCGCCGGCCATCGAGCCTCTCATCGGCCCGGCCATCGATGCGGTGCTCGGCCTGGAGGCGAAGACGCGCGCGGATTGGCGTGTGCTGCCCGACGGTGAAGGAGAGGGCGACAGCGGCGACCAGGTCGCGACAGCGCTCAACTACAAGCTGAACCAGGCAGAGCGCCACAGCAAGGCCGACAAGGCATGCTCCGATGCTTTCAAGACGCAGGTCGCCGCGGGCATCGGCTGGGTCGAGGTCAGCCGTAACCCCGATCCCTTCAAGTTCCCGTACCGCTGCAAGGCGATCCACCGCAACGAGATCTGGTGGGACATGCTGGCCACCGAGGACGATCTCAGCGATGCCCGCTACCTGATCCGCCGCCGCTGGACGCCGACGGCGCAGGCGAAGCTGATGTTCCCTGGTCAGAAGGAACTCATCGGGCAGGTGGTCAGCGGCTGGCCGATCTACGAGGGCCTGGGCACCACCGAGGGCGGCACGTCCACCAACCTGCTCAGCGCATGGGACGATCAGCGCGGGTGGAGTGTGGAGGAGCAGCAGTGGCGCGACATGACGGGCAAGCGGGTCTGCCTCTTCGAGGTCTGGTATCGGCGCTGGAACCGCATGCTGGTGCTGAAGCTGCCGGACGGGCGCGTCGTCGAGTACGACCGCCAAAACCCGATGCACGTGCAGTTCGTGGCCATCGGCGCCACGGTGCCGGAGTGGGCCGTCGTGCCGAAGATGCGTATGGCGATGTGGATGGGCCCGCACCGGCTGTCGGACGAGCCTTCGCGGTACCGGCACCAGAAGTTCCCCTACGTGCCGTTCTGGGGGAAGAAGGAAGACCGCACCGGCGTGCCGTATGGTCTGGTGCGCGGCATGATGTACATGCAGGACAACGTCAACGCGACGAACAGCAAGCTGCGATGGGGCCTTGCCGCGGTGCGCACGACCCGCACCAAGGACGCCGTGAAGGGCACCGACGAGCAGTTCCGCCGTGAGATCGGGCGCGTCGACGCCGACATCATCCTGAACCAGGAGCACATGGCCAAGCCGGGCGCCACCTTCAAGGTGGAGCGCGACTTCCAACTGAACCAGCAGCAGTACCAGATGTTGCAGGACTCGCGCGCCGGCATCCAGCGCGTCAGCGGGATCTCGCCCAGCCTGCAGGGCGCGCAAAGCGGTGCTAACTCGGGTCTGCAGGAGGCCACGCAGCTCGAGCAGAGCACGCAGGCCCTGGCCGAGATCAATGACAACTTCGCCACCAGCCGCGCCGAAGTCGGCGACCTGCTGCTGTCGCTGATCGTCGAAGACATGATCGGCCGCGAAACCACGGTGCGCGTCAAGGGGGATCCGCTGAAGCCGGAGTTCGATGTGCGCCTCAATGTGCCCACGCAGGACGCCGACGGCTTCTCGTACCTCGACAACGATGTCGAGCGCACCAAGTTGAAGGTTGCCCTCAACGATGTGCCCAGCACGCCGAGCTACCGCAGCCAGCAGCTGTCAGCGATGTCGGAAGCCTTCAAGGCGATGCCGCCGCAGTTCCAGCAGGTCGCGATGCCGTACCTGATCGCGCTCATGGACCTGCCGAACCGCGAGGACATCATCAAGGCCGTGCGCGAGGCCGCCAAGCAGATGACGCCGGACCAGATCCAGCAGCGCATCGACGAGGCGGTGAATCAGGCCCGCATGGCCGACGCCCGCGACCTGAAGCTGCAGGAGCTGTCGATGCGGTACCCGAAGGAGAAGTTGGACGCCGAGATCGGAAAGATCCTGGCCGACTCTTTCAAGACCTACGTCGAGGGCCTCTACTCGGCCAACCAGACCGGTGCGACCATCGTCATGAATCCGGCTGTGGCGCCGGTGGCGGACGCGGTCGCCGAGGCTGCCGGGTACCGGCCGCCAAGTGCTGGTGGCGTCGATCCGCAGCTGCCCGGGCCCGGCGCGCTGCCGCCGCCCGCTGCTGTCAACGACGTCACGGGCACGCCAGGCAGCAGGGAGAACACCAGTCCTGCGTTGCCGCCCGTTGTGCCTGGGCCGGGCTCTCCGATGGATGGCAGCGGCCGCGGGATCGAAACCCAGCGCACGACCGACAATGTGCCCGTCGGCTAAAGAGATCTGATAGCCACCACAGTTGCCACAACGATGGCGGCGGAAACCATTGCTCCGGCGATGATTTTCGTCAGGACGAAAGCGCGTTCACCGCGCTTCACACGGCGCCACTCGGCCCTAAGCACCTTCTGTGTCGCCGCGAGGACGGCGTCGGCCGCGACGATCCTCTCGGCAGAGCTTGCCTTCATGCTGTCGCGCACCTGATTCATCGCTTGGGTCATTTCTGCATGCTCCGTTGGATTCAGCCGGAGGTCTATCCGAAGGCGGAGCATGCGCAGCCGCAGGAAGTTCTCATACCGCTGCTCTGTCTCAGCGAGGGTCGGCTTGCGCCCGGAGGAAGTCAAGTTGTCAAACGTCGCGTAGACGATGGCGACTTCCGCCAGCCATTCCGCGACGTCATTCCGAAGGGCATCGATCCACTGCTGGCGAAATTCAGACGTCTTCTGCTCTTTCGAGAGTACCGACACCACAAGCGAGACGGTAGCTGCCAGCCCAGCTGCGAACAAGGTTGCCAAGGCTGCTGTGGTTGCGGGTGAGAAGTTCATGGGCCCTCCAGGCGGTTGTCGCACGCAATCGTAGGCGAACCCACCCCCCACTAGGGTTCGCCCGCCTGTTCCTTCCTCGACACGATCACGCTCCAGCAACGCCATCCCGGCGAAGCACCACCCAAGACCTTTGGCGGCCACGGCGAGATGTGGCAAGGAACTGGAGAACATGGCAAACATCGAGCAGTTTTTGGAAAAGCACGCGGATGCCGACGGCAACGTGAGCGAGGAAGCGATGGCGCGCCTTCTGACGGGCGGCCTCGAGGGCGATACCGCTGCACCTGGTGCAGAGGAATCCGGCGCGCCCGCCGCCGGCACCGAAGCACCGACCGACGCACCTGCAGCTGCTCCGGCTGCACCAGCCCCCGCGCCTGCCGCGGCCGAACCGGCTCCCGCGCCGGTGGAGGCACCGGCAGCAGCACCAGCACCAGCACCGACGCCGGCACCGGCACCGGCACCGGCACCCGCAGCAGCTCCGGCTGCCGAGGGCGCCGACTCGGTGATCCTAGCCAAGGATGGAAAGCACACCATCCCCTACCAGAAGCTGGTGGATGCGCGGGAGGAAGCGCGTCTGGCCAAAGCGGAGATCGAGGAACTGCGCGCAAAGCTCGCCTCGGGTGCACCGGCTCCGGCCTCTGCACCGGCGGCACAGCCTGCGTCAGCCCCGGCTCCGTCGAATGGCCTGTTCGGCGACTACTCCGACGAGGCAGTGGCAAAGGGCGTGAACGCGCTCGTCGCGGAAGCGATGGGCAAGCTCAAGTCCGAAGTCACGGCCGAGCTGGAGCCGGTCAAGCGGCAAGCCGCCGAAACGGCTGCCGAAGCGCACTTCCGGACCATCTACACGAAGCACCCCGACACGGATTCCATCGTCGACAGCGCGGAGTACCAGCAATGGCTCAACGCGCAGCCGTCGCTGGTGCGCCAGACGTACCAGACCGTGCTGGAGAAGGGGACCGCGTCGCAGGTGGTCGAGATGCTGGACACCTACAAGGCCGCTCGAGCCGCCACAGCGCCCGCGCCGGCGCCTGCCCCCGCACCCGCACCCGTCGCAGCTCCTGCGGCGGCACCGGCAGTGGACCCGCAGAAGAAGGCCGAAGAGGTCGTCGCCGCAGTGAAGCCGAAGACGCCTGCCAGCCTGTCGGATGTTCCGGCCGGCTCGCAAGCCCACCACGACGAAGCCGCAGCGATGGCCGAGATGAGCCCGCTTGACCTCATGGCGAAGTTCGAGGGCAAGACGCCCGCGCAGATCGAAGCCCTGATGCGAAAGCTGGTGTGACCCATCCCGCCATTTCGGAGTCTTGAATGTCTACGACCAACATCCCCTACGGCTCGCCACTTGCGCTCAAGGCGCAGTCGGTTGGCCTATTCGCTGCCACGATGCAGCGTCTCACCAACCTGAACCGCCTCACCGGCCAGATGCCCACCCAGGCTGACGCCGAGAGCAAGCTGCGCGTGCAGTCCAGCACGGACATGCCCATCGTGCGATGCATGGACCTGACGAAGGTTGCCGGCGACGAAGTGACCTTCGACCTGGTCAACCCGATCGGCGGCAAGCCGATCATGGGTGGCCGCATGGCCGAAGGGCGCGGCGAACGCCTCGACCTCCAACAGGACAAGCTGCGCATCAACCAGTCCCGCAAGCCGATCTCGGCCGGCGACACGATGACGCAGCAGCGCACGCCCCATCAGCTGCGCCAGCTCGCCCGCGCCGCTGGCCAGGGCTACATGCTGCGCCTGGAAGATCAGCGCACGCTGGTACACATGGCCGGCGCGCGCGGCTTCCACAACAACATCGAGTGGGCGGTGCCGCTGGAGACCGACGCCGACTACGCCGAGATCATGGTGAACCCGGTGAAGGCCCCGACCCGCAACCGGCACTACCTCTCGACCGGTACCGGCATCGAGCGCGTCTCGGCATCCGCCGGCGAGATCGCGATCGCCACGACCGACGTCATGAACATGGACGTCGTCGACTCGATTGCGACGGTGATCGCTTCGATCCCGCTGCCGCCGCCGCCCGTGAAGTTCGAGGGCGATGCCATGGCCGACGATGCGCCGCTGCGCGTGCTGCTGGTTTCCGCCGAGCAGTACACGTCGTTCGTGAAGTCGGGCAATTTCCGCGTCCTGCAGGCATCTGCGATGGCGCGCGCACAGCAGGCGAAGGGCAACCCGCTCTTCACCGGCGATGCCGGCCTCTGGAACAACATCTTGCTCGTCAAGATGCCGAAGCCGATCCGCTTCTACGCCGGCAACGTGCTGCGCTGGTGCGCCAGCCTCACCGACGAGGCCGAAACGGCGACCGACGTGGTGCCGGCGAGCTTCGGGACCAACTTCGCGGTGGACCGCGCCATCCTGCTCGGCGGCCAGGCGCTGGCCGAGGCCTGGGGCAAGAACAGCCGCTCCGGCAACCCGTTCTTCTGGAGCGAGAAGGAACTCGACCACGGCGACAAGCTGGAAGTGCTCATCGGCTCCGTGGGCGGCAAGAGCAAGGTCCGATTCGACGTGAACTACGGCGACGGCTTCCAGCCGACGGACAACGGCGTGATCGCGATCGACACCGCGGTCGCCATCGCCGGCCAGTGATCGGCAGGGCCGGCCCAGGCTGGCCCTCCTGACGCTCTCCATCAACTGAATCAGGAGCCTCATCATGGCAACCATCACCCGCAAGTTCTCGTCGCAGCAGTTCGGCGGCACGCCGTACGGCAACAAGACCTCGCATCACTTCGTGCTGGAGACGAACGCCGCCGGCGCCCTCGTCAACAGCGACAGCACCGCCGCGATCGGCGCCACCGACAAGGTTCGTCTCGGGCTGCTGCCGCAGGGCTTCCGCCTGGACGACGCGCTGGCCATCATCTCGGATGCCTTCACGGCCACCATCACCGGTGACCTCGGCTTCGAGTACGTGGACGGCGTCGACGACGCCACGGTGCCGCAGGACGCCGACTACTTCTTCGCCGACCTCAACGCTGCAGCCACCGGCCGCACGCGCATGACGCTGGCGAACAAGCCGGTCACGCTGCCGAAGGATGCCTATCTGATCTGGACCAACCAGGTCGCGGCGCACGCTTCGGTCGGCCGCGCCGACTTCTACATCGACGGCGAAGACCGCGGCCCGCTGTAACCGACTCCTCCTTGACCCCCGTTCGGGGCGGGCTCCGGTCCGCCCCTTTTTTCATCTACAGGAGAGAAATCCGATGAACCGAGAACAGATCGCGCAGGTGGCTCACGAGGTGAACCGCGCCTACTGCGCTTCGCTGGGCGACACCAGCCAGCCGGCCTGGGCCGACGCGCCGGAATGGCAGCGGGCGAGCGCGCTGGCTGGCGTCGATATGCACCTGGCCAAGCCCGAGGCAACGCCTGAAGAGAGCCACCTCAGCTGGTACGAGCAGAAGCTCGCCGACGGCTGGGTCTACGGTGACGTCAAGGACCCGGAGAAGAAGGAGCATCCCTGCATGCGGCCCTACGAGGAACTGCCGCCCGAGCAGCGCGCCAAGGACTACCTGTTCCGCGGCGTCGTGCACGCACTGGCAGCCCTTCCTGCAGCCCCAACGCCTCCGGCGAATCAGCCGCTTCCGCCGGGCCTGACGGTCGCGGCCGTGGGCGTGAAGTACATCGGCCGCCGCGACACCCACCACGAGACGCTGTACGGCTCCGGCGTGTGGGCACAGGGCCAGGTGAAGGCGGTGACGGCCGCGCTGAGCCGCCAGCTGCTTAAGCACCGCGACATGTTCGAAGAGGCCCAGCTCGAATCGCCTGCAGCTCTGGAGGCGATCGTCCAGCCGGCCAAGCCCGGCGAGACGCCTGACGAGCAGACGCAAGATCTGCGCGACCAGATCCAGAACATGGACAAGGCGGCGCTCAAGGAGCTGGCGATGACGCGCTACCGCGTCAAGGTCGACGGGCGCATGTCGCTGACCGACACCCGCGCGCACCTCACCCTGCTGGTCGATCGCTTCGGCGCCGGCTGATTCCCTCAACTTCAAGGACCATCTCATGAGCGACCAAACTACCGAGGCATTGATCTTGGCCAAGGGAAAGACCGCACCGCGCATCACGCCGGCCGACATCGCCGCGAACATCGCCAGCGAGCACTACTTCACGGCCGCCGAGGGCGTTGCGGGCGAGGCCAGCTTGCGCACCGGACTGGTGGTAGTCGGGGACTCCACGCCGCCGGCCACGCTGGGCCTGCTGACCTTCTGCGTGCTGGTGCTGCGCAACGGCTTCACCGTCACCGGTGAGTCTGCCTGCGCCAGCCCGGAGAACTTCGACGCGGAAATCGGCCGCAAGATTGCGCGCGAGAACGCGGTGCAGAAGATCTGGCCGCTGATGGGCTACGCGCTCAAGCAGCGCCTGCACGAAGAGGCGATCGGCCAGGCCTGACCATGACGCTCGACGACCTCATCTGTTCGTTCCGCGTCGATGCCGACGATCAGCCGAACGACCGCAACGGGTCGCATGGCGATCTGCTGTGGGCCGACGAGGATCTGGCGCGCTGGTTCGGCGAGGCCGAAGAGGAGGCGGCCGTCCGCAAGCGCCTCCTCTTCGACGACTACACCGTGGCGATCGTGAGGATCAACGTGCTGGAGGGCGTCAGCTCCTACCCGCTCGATCCCCGCATGTTCGAAGTGACGAAGGCACGCCTGCTGGATGCCTCGACCGGCGAGTTCATCGAGGACCTCTACATCACGGCGAGGGATGCGCTGGACCAGCGGTGCCCGCGGTGGCGAGATCAGCGCAGGCAGCCGGGATTCTTCATCCAGGACCCCACCCGCATCGTGCTGCCCGGTATCGTCGATCGGGCCTACACGCTCCAGCTGGAAGGGTTCCGCACCCCGCTGATACCCATCACGGCCGACAGCGATCCCGAGAGCACGACGCCGGAGATCGCTGCCGTGCACCACCGGTTCCTCGTGCACTGGGTGCTTCATCGCGCCTACAGCAAGCCCGACAGCGAGGTCTACAACCCCCAGAAGGCAGTCACGGCGCTCGCTGCGTTCGAGCAGTACTTCGGACTTCGCCCAGACGCTGATCTGCGCAGGGACGAGCGCGCGGATCGACCGCATCACAACTTCGCCTGGTGGTGAGCCCACGCCTGCGCGGGGCGCGATGGACCACCCACTAAGGTTCGACGCATGTGGGAGCGCCGGGAACACTCCCGGCCATGCGCTCCATCAATCTCGGCTCCTTGGCCCCCGGCGTGAACAATCGGCTGCCGCCAACGCAGCTCGGGCGCACGCTGCCGGATCGCTCGAAGGCGACGTTCCTGTCGGCTGGGGAGAACATCGACCTCAACGGGCGCGGATACCTGCAGCGCCGCCGCGGCACCACGCTCGCGCTCTCCGGCGCCTCCGCGCACTCGGTATGGGGCGATGACACCGAGGGCTACTGCGCGATCGGCAATGACCTGCTGCATCTGGCGCCCACGCCATCCGGCCTGACGCCCACCAGCGTGCTGTCCGGCTTGCCCGAGATGGCGCCCATCAGCTACCAGCGCATGCCCGACGGCGACGTGGTCTGGTCGAACGGCCAGCGCATCGGGCGGCTGCGCGGCACCACCGCACTGCTCCTGGCCACGCCGCGGCCTGTCGTCGTGCCCACGGTGTCCGCCATCGCCGGCGCGCTGCCGGCCGGGCGCTATCAGGTCGCCTTCACCGAGTCGGGCCCGCTGGGCGAGTCCGGCTCGACGCCGCCCGTGGCGCTGACACTGCCGGCGAACAGCGGCATCCGCATCACCGGCCTCGGTGCCGACACCGTGGTCTACATGACCGGGCCCAACGGCGAGGTCTTCAACGCCACGGCCACGGACGGTGGCGACATCGTGGCGCTGACCAACACCGGGCCCGAGCTGCGCTCGCTGCTGCTGGCCGACATGCCGCCGGGCTCGATCGTGCGGCACTACAAGGGCTCGCTGCTGGTGGCCGCCGGCACCGCGCTGCTGATCTCCGAGCCGTACTACTACGGCCAGTTTTCCCCCTCGAAGGGGTTTATTCCGTTCCCGGCGCCGATCACCGTGGTGCAGCCCTGCGAAACCGGCGTCTTCGTCTGTGCCGACCGCACCTACTGGCTCGCCGGTGGGCTGCTCGACACCGCGCCCGTCGTGGTGCTGCCCTATGGCGGCCTGCAGGGCTCCGGCGGCGAGGTGCCGACGCCGGACGGGCAGGGCACGCAGCAGGCGTTCTGGCTGTCGCCGCGCGGCCTCGTGATCGGCACACCCGATGGCTCGGCCACCAATGTGCAGGAGAACGCCCTGAAGTTCGGGCCCGCGCGCGCCGGCGCCACGCTGTTCCGCGAGCAGGACGGCGCCCACCACATCCTCTGCGCCCGCCAGGAGCCGGCCCGGCCCATCGGCGCGGCGCAGGGGTCTTTCGCAGTCGAAACCATCGTCAAGGAAACCGACCTATGAACCACCAGAAAGCTGGCGTGCTCTACCGCGCGCTGTCGTGGAGCCCGGATGGCCGGCTGCTCGCTGAAGATCCGCCGCGCCTGAACCGCGTCCCCATGGAAGGGCTCAACTTCCTGCTGGGCCTGGCCTTCAAGAGTGTGACCCAGGTGCCGACCTGGTACATCGGCCTCTACGAGGGCGACTACACGCCCGACGGCGGCGAGACCGCGGCGACCATCGCCGGCCTCGCCACCGAGTGCACGGCCTACACCGGCTCCCGCAAGGAATTTGACGAGGGCGCCGTATCCGGCGGCTCGGTCAGCAACGCGGCCAGCTTGTCGGAATTCGTCTTCACCGCCGACAAGACGGTGATGGGCGCCTTCATGGTGTCGGCCTCGGCCAAGGGCAGCACCGCGGGCGTGCTGCTCAGCGTGGTGCGCTTCGCATCGCCCAAGGTGCAGGCCAATGGCTCGAAGCTGCAGATCTTCGCGGGCCCGACCGCAACCCCCACCCCCTGAAAGGAACCGCCGTGCTCAAACTCTCCACTGGCCTGCGCAACTACATGCTCGACTCCGGCTCGCTCAAGGCAGCGATGGCCGGCGGCGAGATCCGCATCTACTCGGGCCCGGTGCCGGCCACGGCCGACGCCGCGCTTTCCGGCAACACGCTGCTGGTGACCATCAAGAACGGTGGCGCCGGCATCAACTACGACACCACGGCCGCGGGCGGCGTGCTGGCCAAGGCGCCCGGCGAGACCTGGAGCGGCACCAACGCCGCGACCGGCACCGCCACGTTCTTCCGCCACGTGCTCTCGGCCGATGACGGCACGCTGTCGACCAGTCAGGTCCGAATCCAGGGCACTCTGGGCACCGGCGGCACCGATGGCGTCCTGACCAGCGTGGCGCTGGTGAGCGGCGCGCCGCAGGCGGTGGACTTCTACACGACGGCGCTGCCGAGCGGCTGAAGCCATGGCTCTGCTCTTCGAGGATGACTTCGTTGGTGCGGCGGGCTCCATCGCGGGCCGCGTCACGACCGGCGGCGCCTGGGGAGCGAGCCTTTCGCCGGCCGGAGAGTGCGAGCTCGATGGTGGTGGCGCCTGCGTGGTGTCGGCCAACGCAGCCGACGAGGGCATCCACCTGCTCACGGACATCCTGTCCACGGACGATTTCACATTCAGCGGCTCGATCAAGAACACGGCCTCGGCGTTCTCGTCGCAGAACTTCCTGCGGCTGAAGGTCTTCACGTCCAGCAGCGGGTCGTCGGGCGACTACATCGGCCTTACGCTGACGCCAGGCTCCGGCTCGCAGTACTTCGTGCAGTTCCTGTGCAGCATCAGCGGCAGCATCCAGACCGTGGACTGGACGCAGCCCGGCGGTGTCGGCACGGTCTGCGCCTTCGAGATGCGCGTCGACCAGGTCGCTGGCGAGGTCGAGGTCTGGACCGCTGGCGTGCTGCGCGGCACCATCCCGCAGGCGCCGACCGTCGCCAAGCTGATCCCGAGTATCGACATCCAGCGCTCCAACACCGGGATCGACGGCGGTGCCGTGCTGCACATGCGCATCGACACCGCAGGCCCGCCGCCGGCAACCCCTGATTTCTGGACCAACTTCGTCAACACCCGCGAGGTCGCATGAAGCCCGTCAAGTACCGCGACGGCTTCAGCGGTCAGGGCGGGAAGGACGCCACCTTCCTCGACACCTCGTCGACGGTGCCCTACCTGAAGAAGCGCCGCTTTGATCCCGAGACCGGCGGCCAGGTCGTCGCCCACAAGCGCGGCGACTTCCTGGAAGTCACGCGCGAGGGCACGCTCGAGGACGGCTTCTACAGCATCGGCATGATCGACGGCGAGAAGCGGGTGGTGGGCTCCGCCACCGCGCGCGGGCGCTTCACGGACCGCGGCACCTTCATCGCCGACGACGGTCTGCTGGGCGTCGATCGCATCCGCTACTACGGCCGCGGGCTGGGCCTGGACACCACGTCGACGCTGCTGGGCACGGCGACCGACTTCGACGGCAAGCCCTGCAACGCCTACAAGCTGCAGACCTACCGCACCCGCGATGGCCGCCGCTTCGTGGCGTTCTACGACTTCACGGCCTTCGCGCCCTTCGAGTACGGCACCCAGTTCACGTTCGTGCCCGGAGAGGTCTACGGGCCGCCCGGGGCGCGGAAATTTCAGTCCGCCTACGTCTACCAGAGCCTGGACCCCAGCGGCCAGCACTACCACGCCTTCCTGCGCGACGACGGGACCACGCGCGTGCTCGGCGACACCCTCTACATGCCGAACCAGCTGGCGACCTACGCAGCGCCGGCGCGCATCGCCCCCGGTCGGCACGTGTTCATGGGCGCCTACCTCCGGCCGCACTACAGCGGCTCCAGCGTCGATGCCGCGGCGTGCCCGGGCCTAGTCTTCCAGTTCACCGATGACGCCGGCGCGACCTGGGCCGAGGCCAGCAGCACCGAGCTGTTCCGGGAGTTCTTCGACACCATCCAGACGCTGCCGGTGCCGTCGTATGCCACGATGTTCAACACCGCGGTCAACGCCTGCGGCTTCTACGCGGCGCCGCTGAACGCCTCGCGCGCGCTGGCCTACGTGGTGGTGCCCTACGCGCCGAACCCGGGCGCCGACTTCGTGCTGAAGGCCAAGGTCAAGCTCGGCATCATCGACGCCAACGCCCGCACGCTGCTGGGCACCATGACGCTGTTCGACGGTGAGGTGAATGCCGCCCTGGCGTTCTGGAGCGGCGGCTGCGTTGGTGTCGAGGGCGGCGCCGTCGTCGTTACCCGGCCGCTGGCCACGGTCTACACCAACATCCAGAACGAGCCGCCGGTGCTGCTGTTCACGCCCGATGGCGTCTCGATCGCCACCATGCCGCCGGCGCCGCAGCCGAACTACCGCACCGGTATCGTGTCCGCCATCGCGCCCGGGATCATCGTCGCGCCGATGTACGACGGTGCCCACTCGCTCTTCGAGTCGCGCGACCGCGGCGCGACGTGGCAGAAGAGGGCGGTGCTCACCGACCGCGCCGCGGCGCCCGTGAGCGATGTCGGCAAGTTCCAGCTCGAGGACTTCGCCGCGCTGACCTTCCTGCGCCGCAACGGCCAGCCCGCGGGCGCGACACCGGGCACGCCCTGGGCATCGGACAGCCGCATCGCCCCACCGATTTGAGGCCTCGCCCATGACGAACCAACTGATCCGAAACGGCTACAGCTACACGGTGCCCGAGGTGCCGTACCAGCCGGCGCGCCCGGCCTACTGGAGCACCGAGTCCCGCACCGCCGTGCGCGTGGGGCCGCCGAATACCTCGAAGGGCGCCTGGGTCACGACGACCGACCCGGTGACGGGCCGCACCAGCACGGTCTGGGATCCGAACTACCCGGTGAACCTGTCGCCGCTGACCCCGTACACCTACACCGTGGAGGTCTTCCATCCGGCCACGGCCGAGGTGATTGGCTCGCCGGCCTTCGCCGTCGACGTGCCGCCGCAGGGCTGGACCTCCTTCGCGCATTCCATCGAGGCGGCGCACGGCGGGGCCCGCATCACCTACAAGGTGCCGCAGGCCGTCATGGGCGCGGTGGTCGGCGTCACCCGCGAGGCCAGCGCGCCGCCGGCCAGCTACGGGCACATCCTGCACGGCCTGCTTTTCAACACCGGCTCGGTGAAGTCGCTCACGGGCACCTTCCTGACCTCGTACCTTTCCAGCGACGAGTTCCAGATGGATGTCGCCGCCGGCGGCCTGGCCACGTACCGCAAGAACGGCACGCCCTTCGCGTCTGAGGCCTCGGCCGTGCCGCCGGGCGCCGACCTCTTCATGGCGGCGGCGCTCTTCAGCTCCGGCGACAGCATCGACGAGCCCTCCATCGCGGTCTACAGCTCGGGCGGCATCGTCGGAACCATGCCGGGCGCGCAGGGCCTGCTCAGCGAGACCAGCACTACGGCCCAGTTCGTGACCGAGATGCCGGCCGCCGTGGGCTTCCTGGGCGTGGGCAACGGCATCCGCGCCAACATGCCGGCGCTGACTGGCTTCCTGGCCGACGCCGACACCGCGCAGATCGCTGGCGAGATGCCGCCGCTGGAAGGCGCGATGTACGGCGGCACGCCGGTGATCGACTCCAACAACAAGATCATCGGCACCATGGCCGCCGCCGCGGGCGCCATGAACATGCTCTCGGGGCAGGTCTTCACCAGCACGGCCGCTGCGCCGGCGCCGAGCGGCTTCCTGTCCGACCATGACGGCGGCCAGATCCTTGGCATCGCGCCGGCCGCGGTGGGCACGCTCGGCGTCGAGTCGGCGACCATGCGCTACCTGCTCGACGGCATCGTGTTCGACGTGCCGATGCTGGCGACCGCGATAGACCAGGCCGACGCCCGCGACATCTTCGGGTTCGATGTGCCGATGACGGGCACCAGCATCGACGTCGCCGACATCCGCGACGCCTTCGGGTTCGACATCCCGATGAGCATCGCCGGCGGTGTCGAGATCGTGGACATCCGCGACGGCTTCACCTTCGACGTGCCGCTGACCACGCCCGGCTCCGACCTGGAGGTGCACGCCGTCAACATGGCCGGCTACGGCAGCACCAGCTACGCCAACTACGGCTTCAACAGCTTCGCGCGCATCGGCGACCGCTACTACGGCGCCAAGCTGGGCGGCCTGTTCCTGCTGGAAGGCGACAGCGATGCCGGTGCTCCGATTCAGGCCGCGATCTGCCCCGGGAAGCTGGATTTCGGCAACTCACAGCAGAAGACGGTGGCTGAGGTTTTCATCGGCGCCGCGTCGGAGTCCCCGCTGGTGCTCAAGGTCTCCGGCCCGGCCGGCTCGTTCGAGTACCAGGCGCAGGGCTACTCGGAAGAGCTGCAACAGCACCGCTTCAAGCTCGGGAAAGGCCTGAAGACTAACTACCTGATCCCCGTTTTCTACAACCAGGACGGTGCCGACTTCGAGATCGACAGCCTCGAGTTCATCGTCGCCGACCTCTCCAGAAAGACCAGAGCATGACGACTCCTATCAACCCTGGCGACCTCGTTTCCGTGCCAGATCCCAGCACCGGAGGTGCCGGTGCGCCGGTCATCGTCTCGCAGGTCATGAACGGCAAGTGGCGCAACGCCGTGCTGCTGCTCAATGCCGCGTCGGCGCGCGCTGATGGCGCCATTGAGATCACCGACCCGGCGCCTCAGGTGCCGCTGGTCGACCTCGACACCAGCTACGTGATGCCGATCAAGCCCGTGCTGCCGGACAACAACCCGGCCGACGCGAAAGCGATCTTCGACGACGCCCGCGCCGAGATCCACGACGAGATCACGATGGGCTACGTCGACTACCTGCAGACCTACTTCCCGGACCGCTCGTACTTCGACAACGCCATCGCATGGATCAACCGCGCGCTGACCACCGGCGGCACCGGCGTGAATGCGGCGGTGGAGGCGCAGATCTACGAGCGCGGCCGTGCCCGGCTCAACACCGAGGCGATGCGCGCCGAGAACGATGCCATGCAGGCCTTCGCCAACCGGGGCTTCCCGCTGCCGCCGGGCGCGCTCGTGCACCAGGTGCAGCTCATCCGCCAGGACATGCGCAACAAGCTGGCCGAGCAGAGCCGCGACATCAGCATCGAGGCCTTCCGCGCCGAGCTGGAGAACGCTCGGTTCGCGGTCGGCCAAGCGCTGGACATGTGGATGAAGGCAGTGGCCAGCGCCGGCGAGTACATCCGGACGCTTCTGCAGGGCGATCAGGTCGCCGCAGGCCTCGCCACCGCGATGGTGAGCGTGCGCAGCGATCTGGCGCGCAACCTGGTGGCCCTCTACCAAGCCGAGAGCGCTGCGCTGGAGCCGCGCGTGCGCCTGGCGATCGCCGACGCGCAGATCAAGCAGTCCGGCAACGAAGCGAACCTGCGTTCGAAGAACCAGACGCTGAGCGACCGGGTGCAGGCCGCCATCGCAGCCCTGACCTCGACCACCCAGGTCGCCGCAGCCTCGCTGAACGGCATCAACGCCGGCGCCAGCATCAGCGGCAGCGATTCGACTTCGCTGTAGTTCAGCGGGATTCGAGGGCGAGGCGAGTCTTGGCGACCACTCAGGCCTGCCCGTTTCGCCGGATCTCAACTCCTGGGGCGAGCTGGCGTTGCGCAGCGATCTTCACGAATTCATCGTTGTTCGGGTTGTCGATTGCGGTCAGGGTGGTTCCGGCCACCGTTGATCCGCCAACAGCGCGCTGGACGAGCATTTCGAACGCTTGTTCCGCCGTGGCCCCGCGAGGGCAAGGAACTGACGCATAGAACTGCCCTGCGCTGACGCTGTCGCCGGCAAGTAGCTCCGTCTGGGATGCAAACCAACTCAAGTCCGGATGTTGATAGAGGTGGGCAAATGCCACGCGGCCATCTGCGAAGTGGAAAGTGAATTCTTGCATGGGCTGTAGCACGGACATCTCGGGTCTTTCGAAGAGTGTTGAGGAAGCGCCTCTCGGCTGAACGAGAAGTCTAGCTGGCACCCCAGTAAGGTTCGCGCGGGGCCTCTTCGGCCGACACCATGTCGGCATTCAAGGAGCTTCCCATGACCATCCAGATGGGCACGACGCTGCGCAACGCGCGCAGCGCACAGATCGAAACCACCATCGGCACCACCCCGAAGGTGCAGATCCGCACCGGCGCGCAGCCGGCTAACTGCGCAGCGGTCGACAGCGGCACGCTGCTTGCCGAGTTCACCTTGGCGTCGGACTGGTCGACGCAGGCCAGCGGCGTTCTCACCTTCAGCGGTGTGCCGTTGAGCGCCACCGCCTCGGGCACCGGCACCGCAGGCCACTACCGCATCAAGGACAGCGCCGGCACCACGTGCCACATGCAGGGCAGCGTGACCGCAACCGGTGGCGGCGGCGACATGACGGTGGACAACACCAGCATCGCGTCGGGCCAGTCCGTGCAGATCACTGGCTGGACGATCACCGAAGGCAACCCCTGAGCCTGAGGAACCGTGGCCGATCGCAACATCCCGAGCAACAGCGACGCAGCGTATGGCAGCGTCGTCACGCATCTGCACTTCGACGGTGCAGACGGATCGACAACGTTCACGGATCAGAAGGGGAAGACTTACACCGTCAACGGAGACGCGAAGCTCAGCTCGGGCTCTCCGAAATTCGGCAGCGCCTCAATGCTGTGTGATGGGGTTGGCGACTACATCTCGACAACGAGCAATCTCACGGACTTCCAGTTTGGCACCGGCGATTTCACCGTAGAAGCATGGGTGAAGGTGTCGCCGCTTGTCACCGACCGGGTGCTGTTCGACTACTACCAGACCTCCCAGATCAATTGCTGGGAGCTGTATATGGACAGCTCCGGCAATCCGCAATGGTGGTCCACCGACGGCGGCAGCGGCGTTTTGGTTCTAGGAGCGAGTGGCGCTCCCATCAACACCGGAGATTGGGTGCATGTCGCGGTTTGCCGCGTCCTTACTGCGCTGGCGATCTATGTCAATGGCGTGCTTAAAGCCAGCGTAACCGATACCCGCGACTACACAATCTCTCTCCTCCGATTCTCAATCGGAGCCCAGGTCAATACCCGCAATCCCACGTATGACTGGAACGGGAACATTGACGAGGTGAGGATCACCAAGGGCGTCGCTCGATACGTCACGAACTTCACACCGCCAACTGCCCCGTTTGACGATACGCCTGTCGTGCTCCAGCAGGTGCTTGACGGGGTTTCGCAGATCGCGACTGGAACAGTCTCGACTGGCGCTGATCGGTCCTTCGCTGCGGACCAGACTTTGGATGGAGTGACCTCTTCAACAACTGCCGCTGTGAAAGTGTCTGCTGCTGCTGCCCAGACCTTGGCCGTTGTTGGACAGGCTGCGAGTGCTTCCATAGCTGGCAGCGCCTCTGCGGCTCAAACTCTCTTCAGCGTCGCCCAGTCCGCTACCGGGACCACTGGTGGCGCAGATCGAACCGCTTCTGCAGTTCAGACTCTTGCGAGCGTTTCTCAGGCTGCGGGCGCCACGGTCACGGCCAAAACAAGTGCAGCAAATACGCTCGCAGGCGTCACTCAACTGAGTGTCGCCCATGCGGGCATCAAAGCCTCTGCTTCTCAAGCTTTGGGAGGCGTTTCTCAGAGTGCAGTGGCTCAGGCGAGAGATGCATTCGCTGCAACGCAGTTGCTGCAGGGGGTTTCCCAGACCGCCACCGGCATCGTGACCGACACGGTGCGCGCCTTCGTCGCAGCCCAGGTCCTCGCAGCAGTCTCGCAGACAGCCCGCCTACGGCACGAGTACATCTTTGAGCGCAACGAGCGCACGATCGATGTGCGCGCCGAGCGCCGTGTACTCGGCATCGTCCCCGAGGACCGAGCCTTCGCAGCAGTACCGGAAGGCCGTGCCGTGGCTGTCGTTGGCGAGGACCGCCGCATCGCCTTCACCGACTGAAAGACCAGCATGGCCACGCCCAAGCCCACCACCTACGAGATCGATCGGAACGGTGATTCCGTGATCGAGAAAGACCCCGATGCGGTGCTCGACTACCCCTTCGACTGGAGCGCTTGGCTTGCCCTGAACGGTGACGACCAGATCGCGAGCGCGGAGTTCGTTGTTGACCCCTCGCTGACCATCGTGGACCAGGCCTTCGACGGCACCACGGCCACCGTCTGGCTCTCCGGCGGCACGAAGCTGGCGACGGGCCCGAACAAGCTGCGCGTGACCTGCCGCATCACCACCAACAACACCCCGCCACGGATCGATGACCGGTCCATTTTCTTGAGGATCGTCGAACGATGACCGACTCCAACACAACGGACGGCGCGCCAGCTGACCAGCCACACCCCGAGATCGTGGCCATCCACGCGCGGCTCGATGAAGGCGACGCCCGCATGAGCCGCATCGAGGCGAATCTCAAGGCGAACACCGAGTCCACCCAGCGCGTCGAGTCCAGTGTGGGCGAGCTGATCGAGTGGTTCGCGAACGGCAAGGGCGCCTTCAAGGTGCTCGAGGCCTTGGGCAAGCTGGCGAAGCCGCTGGCCGCCATCGTGGGCCTTGGCGTCGCCATCGCGGCGGCATACACCGCGTGGCGCACCGGAGCGACCCCGAAATGAGCGCCAAGACCAAAGTCATCAGCACCATCGTCGTCGCTGGCGCGACGCTGGTGGCCGGCAGCCCGTTCCTAATGGGATTCCTCCAGAAGTGGGAGAGCGGCAAGGCCCGCGTGCTGGTGGTCTACGCGGACCGGCTGGCCGGCGGCCTTCCCACGGTCTGCAACGGCCTCACGCCCCACGTCACCAAGACGCCGATCGTCGTGGGCGAGCGCTGGACCGATGAGAAGTGCGAAGCCGAGGAGCGCTCTGCCGTCGTCGCGGTGCAGCAGCGACTGGCAACGTGCTTCAAGCGGCCGCCATCGCAGATGGTGTTCGACATGGCGACATCGCACGCCTGGAATCTCGGCCCATCGGCGACATGCGGCAGCGGTGCAATGGCGGCATGGAATCGCGGGCAGTGGGCCCTGGGCTGCCAGCGCATCGCGCGCGGCGACGACGGCACGCTGGTGTGGTCGTACACCTGCAAGACGGTGGCCGGCCAGCGGCAATGCACCTTCGTGCACGGCCTCGCCAACCGGCGCGCCGACGAGGCGCAGACCTGTGCTGAGGTGCTGTGATGGTGCCCGACCTCAAGACGCCAGTCATCTACGTGCTCGCTGTACTGCTGGTGGTGCTGGGCCTCGCGACGTGGCACTACCGCGCCTTGGCCAAGACCACGGGCCTGGCGCTGCAGGTCCAGAACGCAGCCGTGGTGGCCACGAACACCGCGGCCCAGAGGCTGCTCGAGCAGCGGACCAAGGAACGCGACGCCAAGCAGGCCGAACTCGACAAACGCGCCAAGGCGCAGGAGAAGACCGATGAGAAAGCTGTCACCCAGATCTCTGATGACGATCAGCGCCAGCGCAGCGCTCCTGTGGTTGTCAGGGTGCGCGACTGCACCCGCGATGCCGGGCGCAGTGGTGGAAGCGCCCCAGGTGGTGCCGCCGCCGCCTCCGGAGTTGGTGCAGAAGACGCCGGCGCGGCCAGTGGGGTACTTCCGGAAGTTGTTGCTCGACGCCTTGCAGACGCCCTGACCGAGATCGAGACCATGAGCGCAGCCTATGCGTCGTGCCGTTCGACGCTCCTGCAGCAATGACCGCGCCGCCGCCCATGTACGCGGTGCTCTACCCGGCACTCGTCGTCATCGCCCGCAAGCACGGCTACGCGCTGGCCGTGCACGGCAGCATGGCTCGGGATTTCGATCTCATCGCAGTGCCGTGGACTGCCGAGGCCGGCGAGCCGGGGCCTATGGTCGATGAGATGAAGACGGCGGTGCAGGGCGTCTACGTGCATCACGAGTTCGATCACCTGCTAACCGACAGCCACATCACGAAGAAGCCACACGGGCGACTGTCCTGGTCGATCCACCTGACGAACAAGGGCGCCGACGGCCCGTATCTCGACATCAGCGTGATGCCGCGCGCCACCCAGTAGGGTTCGCACCACACGCCGCGCGCGCGAAGAATGCCGGGGATCATCAGAAAGGTCCCCATGGCTACTCTCCTCGACCCTCAGCGCCCGCGCTCGAATAGCTTCGGAGACGCCGCTGCTGCCGCCCAGTCGCCTGGTGTGACGCAGATCGCTGCACCTGCCGCCCAGCCTGCGGCAGGTCTCGGTGCGTATCGGCCCGCCTCGGTAGCAGCTCCTTCGACGCCGCAGCTTGGAGTCGTGAGCCGAGTAGGCAACAGCTACTCGGGTGGCAATGTGAGCGGGAATGTTGCTATCAACGGACAGGCGGCAGGAGGTACGGTCAGCTCCATCGACAGCTACAGGCCGCCGCCACCGGTTCCGTCGCAACCGCCGCTCGGTGCACCTGCAGCGATGACGCCCATTTTTCCGAAGCCAGTGCTCCCGGCGCCAGTCGCAGGGCAAGCCCTCGCTGCGGCGTCAGCCCCGCCGCCGTTTGCTGGGGCGCCACAGCAGCAGTTCTTCGCTGCCGGACCTGTTGGGTTCGCACATGGAGGTCTGGTGCATGGTCCAGGTACAGGGACTAGCGATTCGGTCCCGGCGATGCTGTCGAATGGTGAGGCCGTGCTGCCAGCTGACACTGTGCATGCGCTTGGAGCTCGCAAAGTGCAGGCGATGATCGCTGCGACCCATCGGCCCAGCGGGGCACCGCCGACGCGCGCCGGCCATCCTGCCTTTGCTGACGGCGGATTGGTGACGGAAGAAGAACTTCGTCGCCGTGCACAAGCTGCTGCGCGCACTCCGGCGCTGCCTGCGCCGCAACCATCCAGCGCTCTGCCGGCGACCACTCCGAATACGGCGGTGACGACGACCACGCCACCTGGGCCAGGCAGCGAGATCATTGGGCGCAGGCCGACCATCAACATGGGGCCGGTCGACGTGGTCCAGCCGACGCGAGTTCCGGCTGCGGCAGCACCTGCAGCTCTGCCGGCCGCCGAGGCTGCTGGTGCTCGCATTCCGGTGGCGCGAGCGCTCGGCGGCGCTGGTGCCGCACTCGGTGTAGGTCTGGAAGGAAAGCAGGTCTATGACGTTGCGACGAATCCCAACGCCACGGGGCTCGATGTCGCCGCCCAGGCTGCGCAAGGAGTCGGCCGGCTGAGTGCAGCAGGTGCTGGTGCCGGAATGGGCGCAGCTGCAGGCTCCGTACTCGGGCCGCCCGGCGCCGTGGTTGGCGGCATCGTGGGAGGTGGTCTCGGGTACTTCGGCGCAGATCGCGCCATCGCCGCCGGCCGCTCGATGACCGGCTCCGATCCTCGTTCTCCTGCTGAGCGATTCGCGGCTGAAGCGCCAGCGGTTGCCGCCGCGCCTCTGGCCCCGACGGAAAGCGGTGGCGCGGTCTTCGGCATCTACCCGCGTCCAAGCAGCTCGCGCAGCACCAACGCGAACGACGCGGCGCTACAGCGCGGTGTGCAGGCTACGGGACCTTCGACCTTCGTGCCGGCCGCCGCCGCTGTTGCGCCGCCCCCAGTAGCGCCGCAGCGCATGAACAACCTGACCGACCCACGCAGTCTCGAATTTCAGGGCGGCGCGGCGCCGGCGGCTCCCGCTGCGCCGCCTGTGGGCGAACCGCTTGTCGACGCCATGACGGGCCTCGGCGCAGTGCCGCCCGGCGTGGCAGCACCGGCTTCGAACTTGCCGCTGGGTGTGACCCGCGACGGCAACAACTTCTCGGGAACGAACATTGGTTCGGCGCCTGGAGCTGGCCCGGGTGCACTCGGCGGCCTGGAAGATACCAACGCGCGGCTGGCGCGTCTGCAGGCATCGAACGCTGCAGTTCCGCAAGGCGGCCTTGCAATCATCGAGAACCCGGGTCCAGCCGCCGCCCAGGCAATGTTCGATGGAGCTGCACTGCGCACGACTCTGGCGCGTGGCGCTCCTCCAGGCCGCAATGGAGCGCAGGTCTTCGCGCAACAGGTCGAGGGCGCTCAGACACCGATTCAGCAGCGCGTAGCCGCTGCTGCGCAGGCAGCGAAGGATGCAGCTGAGACGCAGCGCTCGCTAATCCAGGAGCGCGCGACCGAGGCTCGCACCAAGGCTCAGGTCGCACAACAGGCGGAATCCAACGCCATCGACCGTGCACGTCTCGGCATCGAGGCAATCCGTGCAGGCAATACCGGCGTGCCCACGGGCTACCGCGTCAAGGCGGACGGGACCGGCCTTGAGCCGATACCCGGCGGTCCGCAGGACCCGAACACCCCGAAGGGCAAGAACACGCTCAACGACACCCAGGCGAAGGCGCTGCAGTTCGGCAGCCGTATGCTGGCCTCCGAAGACATCCTGAACCGCATGGCCGCCTCGGGCGTCAATCAGCCCGGGCTCATCAAGCGCGCTGCAGATGCGGTTGGAATGGGGGCGGCCGCGAACTGGACGCAGAGTCCAGCGCAACAGCAGGTCGAGCAGGCGCAGCGCGACTTCATCAACGCGGCGCTGCGGCGTGAGTCTGGTGCCGCGATCGCCGATTCGGAATTTGCGAACGCGCGCCAGCAGTACTTCCCGCAACCCGGCGACAGCGCACAGGTCATCGAACAGAAGCGGCGCAATCGCGAGCTCGCCACCCGCGGCATCTTGGCCGAGGTGCCGGAGTCGGAGCGCCGTCTCGCTCAGGTCAGCGCACCTGCCGCAGCCCCGGGCCCTGGCAGCCTGCCGCCTGGCATGACGCGCCAGGTCGGCACGTCCGGCGGCCGGCCGGTTTACGAAGACGCGCAGGGCCAGCGCTTCATCGGAGGTTGACCCCGTGGCACAACTTCAACCATTCACTGGCCAGCTCGATCCGGCGCCGGCACCTGCAGCACCCGCGCTGCAGCCCTTCACCGGGCAGCTTGATGCTGCGACCCCCGCGGCCCCAGCGGTGAATCCCGTGGCGGGCTTCGTGGCCGGTCTCGGCCGCGGCGCCAAGGACGTCATCGACACCGGTGCACAGCTGCTGGCCAGCGGTTTCGACAAGGTCGCCGGTACCAAGGAAGGTGAGCGCGTCGCCGCGATGAACAAGGTCGGCACCGACCAGTTCAAGCAGGAGTTCGGCAGCAGCACCGCAGCGGACGTCGGCCGTGTCGGCGGCCAGGTCCTGGCGACGCTGCCGGTCGGCGGGGCCGTAGGTGCCGGCGTCCGCGCAGTGGGTGCCGCTGGTGGCGTCGCTCCGAGCGTTCTGGTGCCGCTGGGCGAAGCGATCGCGTCGGGAGGTCTCAGCGCGCAAGGGGCCGGCCTCGGTGTGCGCTCGGCAGGTGGCGCGATCTCAGGAGGTCTGACGGCAGGGCTCGCAGATCCAGAACAGGCCGGCACCGGTGCTGTGCTCGGCGCTGCGCTGCCGGGCGTGGTGCGCGGCCTCGGCGTTGCTGGCCAAGCTATCGGCAGCACGCTGCGCGGGCCCGAGGTGCCGCTCGGTGTGCGCCAAGCCGCACAGGCCGCGCAGGACGTCGGATATGTCATCCCGCCGACCCAGGTGTCTCCGACGCTTGGCAATCGCATCATCGAAGGCCTCGCCGGCAAGATCAGCACAGCGCAGAACGCCAGCGCGCGCAATCAGGAGGTCACGACCTCGCTCGCGAAGCGTGCCCTTGGCGTCGCCGACTCCGAGCAGTTGACTCCCGAGCTGCTGCAGAGCATCCGGCAGCGCGCCGGCGCCGCCTATGAGGCTGTCGGTAGCACGGGCACGATTACCCCGACGGCGGCGTACGAACGCGCACTCGATCGGATCACGGCGCCATACCGGCGCGCGGCTGCCGGCTTCCCGGATGCGGCGCCGAATCCGGTGATCGCCGAGATCGACTCCCTGCGATCCGGTGCATTCGATGCGCGCAGCGCGATCGACAAGATCCGCGAGTTGCGCGGCATGGCAGACGCAGCGTATCGACGCGGCGAGAAGGACATGGGCAAGGCGTACAAGGACGGCGCCGGTGCACTCGAGAACGTGATCGAGCAGCATCTCGCGACGAACGGGTTCCCGCTGGCCATGCTCGATGACTTCCGAAATGCCCGCCAGTTGATCGCGCGCACGTACAGCGTCGAGCGCGCATTGAATCCGACCACAGGGAGTGTGTCTGCGAAGGATCTTGCCGCGCAGCTCAAGCGCGGGAAGCCGCTGGCCAATGAACTTCGGCAGGCTGGGGAGTTCGCCACGGCATTTCCGACGGCCGCACAGGTCACGGAGAAGGTGGGCAGCAGGCCGCAGTCGTCGCCGCTCGATTGGGCGCTGGCTGGTGGCCTCGGGGCAGCAACGGGCGGCAGCCCACTCTCGTTGATCGGGCTCGGTGCTCGACCGCTCGCACGTGCTGCAGCATTGTCGGGTCCGATTCAGCGCGCGCTTGCTGCGGCTCCAGCAGCTTCGACTCAGCCCGCGCTCGGCGTCACTGCTGCCCGTCTTGCGATTGGTCGCGGCGCACCGGTCGCCCTCTCAAATCGCGACCAGTGAGCCCGCAGTAGATGCCCCATACCAGCGCGGCCAAGCCGAAGACGACGAGCTTGCCGATCTGGTAGGTGGTAAAGGTCATGGGCGGAATGTATCAGGGCTGTGCACGCTTCTCTTTGCGCCATTCCCATGGCGCCATCGCACGCTTGTCGCCCCAGAGGCCGGCGCCCTTCGCTGCCGCCTCCTTCTCGGCGAACTCGTACTGCCCACGCTCCTCTGCGGTCTGCTCACGCGCGTAGTCCCGATACCACCAGGCCATGCCGATGGTGATCATGGCCAGGCCGGCATCCAAGGTCTTTGGGCCGCTGGGTGCTGAGCTCGGTGCGACGCGGACGCGGCAGACGCTGCGGCCGTAGCGGTCGGTCTTGCGGCAGTCGAGGTCGACCTCCTTCATGTAGACAAGATCCGACATCGCCTCCTTCGCGCGCTGGCCAAAGGGCTGCTTTTTCTCGGGGGCGTCGATGCCGTTGAAGCGCACCTTGACCTGCTCGTAGGCGCCGGCGGTGCCGCAGCGCGCGGTGAGGGTGTCCCCATCGCTGACGCCGACCACGAGGCAGGTGCGGACGTCGGCCGCAGCGATCAGGGGAAGGGCGAGCAGGGCGCCGAGCAGCAGTGCGCGGGCGCCCCTCATTGCAGCGCCACCTCGGCGCCGTCGGCTGCCACCATCACGCCTGGCGATGCCTCGTCGATCTCGATGGGCACGCCCATGTGCTTGGTGGCGCTCATGTCGCGGTCGCCCGGGATGGTCATGAGGTTCAGGCAGCGCACGTACTCGTCGCGCAGGGCCGGCGACAGAACGAACTTTTTCGGGTAGGCGTTGCCGTTGCCCTTCCAGTGGGCAATCAGCTTGTCGGTCATCTGCAGGTAGAGGGTGGCCATCGTTTTAAGGTAGTCATTGGTTTTCGTGTCAAGCCTTTGGCGGTTGTCAAAAGACCCCAGAGCCGTCATTTTTCACAACTTCCCTCAGAGACGCGCGTAAGGTAGTGCCGCCGCTGCGCGTGCCAATCATCAATAGGGGTGTCGCGCGTGCAAGGGCTCGGAGTTGCGCATGGACCGTGCGGCCTACGTTCCAGCAGGGAAGACCGGTGACTGGGCTTTCTCAATTTCTCACACGGCTGCGCCGGAGGGGGGCTACTCCGGTGCAGCCGACATCAGCTTTCAGGGAAGGCACCAATGTAAGCTGGTGCTGGCCAGTCCCTGTCTCTCTCGGCAAGTGGGAGATGAGATGCTGAAGAAAAAGTGCGTGGACTGGATCGAGCAGCGAGAGGGTCTTCGCGGCAACGAGAGTCGGTCGGCAGCTGAAGAGGCGTGAGATCAATCGAGGCCCGCAGCCCGTCGAATCTCTACCGGTCCGATGCCGTTGTACACCAGGCTGCCATCCTTCAGCGACGTGACCGTCCAGCGCTCGGCGCCGTACCCGGGCGTGACCTTGTAGTCGCCCGGCGCCAGCGGAAGAGGGCGTTCTTCTCGGGCCGTGCTGCTGTACCAGGCTGGCGTGTAGAGAGTGGTCGATTCGGTGGGGAAGATGTCAGTTTGGCTCATGGTCTGATTGTCGCGTCGTCGGTAGGAGGCCAGGGAGGTCGTACAGCTCGGCGCGGATGTGATCTCCTGCGTTCCGATCCCAGTCGCCGTACTGGTCTCCGATCCGAGCGCATCGCGCGGTGACGAGTTCGGCAAACTCGACCAGTGATTCTCGGATGGGTTCGGCTGCTTCGAGTTCGCCGACGCTTCGAGCCATCTGCTCGAACTCGTCCCGAATGCTCATGGCAGCTTGCCCTGTTCCTTCGTCCGCTTGTTGCCGGCCTGAATGCGTCGGCCGATGGCCTCTTCTGTGCTGTCGAAGCCGCTGTACCCGGGTTGGGTTACCAACATCGCGGCACGGATCTCTTCTTCAGTATCTGGAAGCGTTCGAATCTCGCGCGTGTCGAGAATTGGAGTTGCGCCAGGGTAGGCCTTGGCGGCGTGCTCAGCGTCCATCTTGAACGATGACCTGTGGGGCTTCTTCTTCCAGATGCTTGGCGGCAGCATGAAGTAGAAGTACTCGACGTCTTTCATGGCGACCAGCCGCGCTCAAAACGGAACCGGGCCGTACAGCCCACGGATGTGATCGCCGGCGCTGCCTTCACGGGGATCACGGAAGCGATCCGCAGCACAAGCGCAGAGCGTGGCCACGCCGTAGGCAAAGTCCAGCATCTCCTTCGACAGCCGCTGGTTGTCTTTCGTGAGCCCGACCCTGGCGGCGAGCGCCTGGAACTTCTCCTCCGCGCGGATGAATTCGGTGTCATCGCCGATGCAGGCGCTGTAGTGCTGGCGGGCCACCTCTTCGGGCAGCCGATGACCGACCACGCGCTGAAGTGCGTCGCCCTCTATCGACGTGATTTCTATGTCGATTTCGCCGTGCGTGATGGCATGCGATTCCTCGATGTAGCGGGCGATCCACTCCTTCCTCCCGGATCGCTTGAGGGTAGGTGGAACAAGGGAGATTTCTGGGGCAAGTTTGGCGACGGGGAGGTGAGTCGAGGCGAGTGAGGATTCCATGATGGGCTCCGAAATAACTGTATGAAAATACAGTATCTGCCTCGGGTATCTGGCCGTCAACAGGTTCTTGAGCGCAGAATCTGGACACCATGTGCACCCGTTACATCTCTCCCGAAGCCCGCGAGATCGAGGCGGCCTGGTACATCGGCGCCCGTACTGCGGAGAAGTGGCTCCGGAGCCTGAATCCCCTGCGCAAGGGGCCCTTCATGCGCCGCGCGCGAGACTTCACCGAGTACGAGCGCGAGCTGGTGGTGGGGCAGTGGGGGATGATTCCGCCCTGGTCGACCTCGAACATCCCGCAGACGAAGCCGCGCAAGGGTGAGGTGAAGGGCAAGCGCCTGAGCACCGTCAACTCGCGCACCGACCGGATGGAAAAGTCGCCGACCTACAGCAACGCCTGGAAGAAGAGCCAGCGCTGCATCATCCCGGCCAGCAGCTTCGACGAACCGAACTGGGAGTCTGGGAAGAACCAGTGGTGGCGCTTCAAGCGCGCGGACGGCAGGCCCTGGGGCATCGCGGGCTTGTGGGACACCTGGACGGACATCAAGACCGGCGAGGTCTGGGACAGCTACACCATGCTGACCATCAACGCGAACCTGCACCCGCTGATGTCACGCATGCACAAGATCGAGATCGACCGGGCGACGGGGCTGGAGATCTTCGACAAGCGCTCAGTGGTGCCGCTCGAGGAGCACGACTTCGACCGCTGGCTGACCTGCACCGTGGAAGAGGCGCGCGACATGCTGACGCTGCCCGCCATGGACGTGATCGACGCAGGCCCGGCGCAAGAGGTGGACGAAGGTGAAGCTGAAGTGGCTGATGAAACCTGATCAGCTCGCATCGCCATCTTCGTCAGGCGCTTGAATCGTGAGGGCTGTTTCGATTGCAACGCGCAGTGCGGAGCACGCTGGGTGATCAGAGCCTAGTTTTGCTTCAATTTGTTGGAGTGAGGATCGCGCTGCGGCGAGCAGATCCGGAGCCGCAGCGATCAATGCCGCATTTGCCGCGTCCTCTTCCTGTGTGCCGAGTACGACAGCCACGCGCCTGTCATCGCCAAGAATGACGCGACAGTTTCCGCCGTAGTCGCCGTAGTCTCCTAGGTCGCATGAAATCCACGGGCCTGGCGAATGGGTGGGCAGCGTAAGGCTCATTGATCTCTCCAGTGAAACCAAAGAGAGCAATGTAACTGCCGCTCTGAGGCTCGCCTACCTGGGCCGGGCCCCGTTATTCGACCTCTGGCCCGAACCGCGCGCGCACGTAGGCCCGCATGGCGGCGATGAGCGGCGTCGGCCCCTCCATCCATGCTCCGTTGGAGTTGCTGGCACGGTTCGGCAGGCGGCCAGTGGACACTGCGCACCAGGTGCCGCCCTTGGCCGGCATCGGCGCGACCTGGATGCCCTCGCGGTCGATGATGGGGCCGCCCTGAGCCCAGTTCGTGGACGGCATGAACTTCAACTGGGTGTCGACGGTGGCCTCGACACCCTCGGCCTTGGCGACCCAGAAATCGAGCTGCGAGCCGGCGAGGTCTGAGACTTTCATGGTCGATTTCTCGTGAAGCGTGAAGCTCGTCTAAGGGTGGTGCGGGAACACTGGATATGCGACGCGTCGCATAAGCGGTCACATTGAGTACCGAAATGAAAAACGCCCGCTACCTTTTAGATAGCGGGCGGTTCAGCATTTCTGCGGGTGTTGGTGGTGGGCCCTGAGTGACTCGAACACTCGACCTACGGATTAAGAGTCCGCTGCTCTACCAACTGAGCTAAGAGCCCTTGCTTTGAAAACGTTTAGTGTTTTCTGGCAAGACCACGAGTATATCCCAGAAATCGAGCTTGTCCAAAAAATTTGTGACTTGCGGCGTTAGGATTCGTCATCGACTACGGGGCAGAGGCCCTCAACCAGGAGAACTTCGATGAGCGACGCCAGCACCACGCCACATATCTTGATCACCGGCGCCGCAGGCGCACTGGGGCGCGCGGTGGCCCAGCACTTCATCGATCAGGGCGCGCGCCTTGCGTTGGTCGACCATCATGCGGGTCGTCTGGCCGAAGTGTTCCCGGGGCTCGGCAACTCGCAGCACCTGCTCCTGTCGGGCGATGTGACTTCCACTACCGAGATGGCGGCTCTTGCGGAGCAGACGCTGAAGTCCTTCGGCCGCATCGACACGCTGGTGCACATCGCCGGCGGCTTCGAGATGGGCGAGGCGACGCATGCGCTCACGCGTGCGAGCTGGGACCGGATGATGAATCTCAACGCCTGGTCCTTCGTCGCGGTGACGCAGGCGGTGCTGCCTTCGATGATCGAGCGGCGTGCCGGCAACGTGATCGCCGTCACCGCGAAGGTCGCGGTGCGCGGCGTGCCGGCGATGGCTGCGTACATCGCATCGAAGAGCGCACTGCAGCGGCTGGTGGAAGCCATGGCGGCCGAGGCTGCGCCGCATGGCGTCAACATCAACAGCGTGGCGCCGAGCGTGCTCGACACACCCGCAAACCGGCAGGCGATGCCCGATGCGAATCCTGCCGACTGGGTGTCGACGTCGGTTGCCGCACAGACCATCGCATTCCTCGCGTCGCCGGCTGCGGCTGCGCTGCACGGGCAGCACCTGACGCTCGATACCTGAGCAAAAAAGAAAAGGCCCTGGCGGATGCCAAGGCCTTTTCCGTGTCGGTTGGTGGAGAGGAGGAGGATCGAACTCCCGACCTCCGCATTGCGAACGCGGCGCTCTCCCAGCTGAGCTACCCCCCCAACGCAGGGCGAATTTTAACCAAAACCGCCGTTTTGGCGCATGTCGCCGTGCCAAGATGCGCGCCTCGCAAAACACGGAGCAAAGACCTCATGGCCTTGTTCGATCCCGCCTGGCTGGAAGGCATGTACAACAACCTCGCGCGGGTCAAGGACCACCCCGCGTACTTCCAGCGCTGGGCCAGGGAATCCGCCGAGGCGCGCGAGACTCTGCCTGCCCGCACCGATTTGCCCTACGGCCAGGGCGTGAACGAGACGCTCGACATCTTTCCCGCGCCGGTGCCCGATGCGCCGGTGCTGGTCTTCATTCACGGCGGCTACTGGCGTGCGATGGACAAGAAAGACCATTCCTTCATTGCTCCGGCCTTCAACGACCGCGGCATCTGCGTGGTGCAGCCCAACTATGCGCTCTGCCCCGGCACATCGGAGCAGCCGGTCACGGTGCCCGGCATCATGCTGCAGATGGTGCGTGCGCTCGAATGGACGTGGCGCCACATCGCTGCCCACGGCGGCGATCCAAAGCGGATCACGGTCGCGGGCCACTCGGCCGGCGGCCACATGGCGGCAGCCTTGCTGGCCTGCGACTGGAAAGCGGTGGCGCCCGACCTGCCCGCGCACCTGGTGCGTAACGCGCTGTCGATCTCGGGCCTCTACGATCTTCGTCCGCTGCAGCGCACGCCGTTCCTCGAGAACACGCTCAAGCTGACCGATGCCGACGTGCTGCGCGCAAGTCCCGCCTTATGGCCTGCGCCGAAGCGCGGCCAGCTCTACGCAGTGGCCGGCGGCGCCGAGAGCGAGGAATTCATCCGCCACAACGCAATGATCCGCGATGCGTGGGGCCGCAACACCGTGCCGGTGTGCGAGGTGCTTCCAGGTCTCAACCACTTCGACGTGGTGGACGCGCTCGCCGATCCGGCGCATGCGCTGCACCGGCACGCGGTGCAGCTTCTGGAAACCTGAAGCCTGACGAGGGCAGTTACATCAGCAGGTGCTCGCCCGCGTTGTCGCCGCCGAGCGTCACGTAGTTGACCTTGCGGATGTCCATCAGCGCGCGGCCGCCGGCGTAGCTGATCGAGCTCTGCACGTCCTGCTCCATCTCGATCAGCGTGTCGGCCAGCTTGCCCTTGATGGGCTCGAGGATGCGCTTGCCCTCGACGTGCTTGTACTCGCCCTTGTTGAAGTCGCTGGCCGAGCCGTAGTACTCCTTGAAGAGCTTGCCGTCGACCTCGACGGTCTTGCCCGGCGACTCCTCGTGCCCCGCGAACAGCGAGCCGATCATGACCATCGACGCGCCGAAGCGCACGCTCTTGGCGATGTCGCCGTGGTCGCGGATGCCGCCGTCGGCAATGATCGGCTTGGTCGCCACGCGGGCGCACCACTTCAGCGCCGACAGCTGCCAGCCACCCGTGCCGAAGCCGGTCTTGAGCTTGGTGATGCAGACCTTGCCCGGGCCGATGCCGACCTTCGTCGCGTCGGCGCCCCAGTTCTCGAGGTCGATCACCGCTTCGGGCGTGCCGACGTTGCCTGCGATCACGAAGGTCTTCGGCAGCTTCTGCTTGAGGTAGCCGATCATGTTCTTCACGCTGTCGGCGTGGCCGTGCGCGATGTCGATCGTGACGTACTCGGGCACGAGGCCCTGGGCCGCCAGCTGGTCGACGGTGTCGTAGTCGGCCTTCTTCACGCCCAGCGAGATGGAGGCGAACACGCCCTTGCCCTGCATGTCCTTGACGAACTTGACGTTGTCGAGGTCGAAGCGGTGCATCACGTAGAAGTAGCCGTTCTGCGCCAGCCACAGGCAGATCGACTCGTCGACCACCGTCTTCATGTTGGCGGGAACCACCGGCAGGCGGAAGCAGCGCTCGCCCAGCGTGACGCTGGTGTCGCACTCGGAACGGCTCTCCACGCGGCACTTGCGCGGGAGGAGGAGGATGTTGTCGTAGTCGAAAATCTGCATGACCAGGCTCCTGAAGAGAATCGTTGAAAAAAACGAATGAGCGCTTGGTCCGGCCGGCCCCTGCAGTACGTTTCGCAAAGGAAACGCCCACAAAAAACCGGGCGCAAGAAACTTGGGCCCGGTGATTGATTTTACGCGGACTCGCGAAGCCGGGTCTTCCGCTTCTTCATATAACCCGCATACGCCGTGGTTTCTACAATTGGGGGATGTTGTTTAACGATCCCGCGGCCGACGCCAACCCCCCAGCGCTGCCGCTGCTGCAGAACCTGAACGCGGAGCAGCTCGCCGCGGTCACGTTGCCCGAAGGCAACGCTCTCATCCTCGCAGGCGCCGGCTCCGGCAAGACGCGTGTGCTCACCACCCGCATCGCCTGGCTGCTGCAGACCGGCCAGGTTTCCGCAGGCGGCATCCTCGCCGTGACCTTCACCAACAAGGCCGCCAAGGAAATGATGACGCGCCTGACGGCGATGCTGCCCGTCAACGTGCGCGGCATGTGGATCGGCACCTTCCACGGCCTTTGCAACCGCCTGTTGCGCGCGCACTGGAAGCTGGCCAACCTGCCTTCCACCTTCCAGATCCTCGACACGCAGGACCAGCTCTCGGCCATCAAGCGCCTGATGAAGCAGTTCAACGTCGACGACGAGCGCTTTCCCGCCAAGCAGACCCAGTGGTTCATCGCCGGCGCCAAGGAAGACGGCCTGCGCCCCGACGCCATCGAGGTGCGCAACGACGACGACCGCAAGAAGGTCGAGCTGTACCGCCTGTACGAGGAGCAGTGCCAGCGCGAAGGCGTGGTCGACTTCGGCGAACTCATGCTGCGCAGCTACGAACTGCTGCGTGACAACGAACCCGTGCGCGAGCACTACCAGCGGCGCTTCCGCCACATCCTGATCGACGAGTTCCAGGACACCAACCGCCTGCAGTACGCGTGGATCAAGATGCTCGCCGGCAACACCGTCGAGGGCCGGTTCGTTCCGGGCCAGCACAACAGCGTGATCGCCGTGGGCGACGACGACCAGAGCATCTACGCCTTTCGCGGCGCGCGCGTGGGCAACATGACCGACTTCGTGCGCGAGTTCGACGTGCGCCACCAGATCAAGCTGGAGCAGAACTACCGCAGCTACAGCAACATCCTCGATTCCGCCAACGAGCTCATCGGCCACAACAAGAAGCGACTGGGCAAGAACCTGCGCACCGACCAGGGCCCCGGCGAGCCCGTGCGCGTGTACGAGGCACCCACCGACCTCGCCGAGGCGCAGTGGATGGTCGAGGAAATGCGCCAGCTCGTGCGCGACGGCTACGAGCGCAAGGAAATGGCCGTGCTCTACCGCAGCAATGCGCAGAGCCGGGTGATCGAAACCGCGCTCTTCAATGCCTCGGTGCCGTACCGCGTCTACGGCGGCCTGCGCTTCTTCGAGCGCGCCGAAATCAAGCACGCGCTGGCCTACCTGCGCCTGCTGGAGAACAAGGACGACGACACCAGCTTCCTGCGCGTCGTCAACTTCCCGCCGCGCGGCATCGGAGCGCGCACGCTCGAAACCCTGCAGGACGCGGCGCGTGCCGCCAACCGTTCGCTGCACGACGCGGTGAGCGTGGTCGGCGGCAAGGCCGGCGCCAACCTCACCGGCTTCGTCGCCAAGATCGACGTGCTGCGCGAGCAGACCCAGGGCGCGAGCCTGCGCGAGATCATCGAACTGGTGCTCGACCACAGCGGGTTGGTGGAGCACTACAGGGCCGACCGCGAAGGCGCCGACCGCATCGAGAACCTGGACGAACTGGTGAACGCGGCCGAAAGCTTCGTCACGCAGGAAGGCTTCGGCCGCGACGCTGTGGCGCTGCCGGTCGACGAACTGCGCCAGTCGCCCGCGAGCCAGGGCCTGGACCCGAATCGTCCGGTGCTCGACGAGCCGCTCGCGCCCGACGCAGAAACCGGCGAAACGCTGAGCCCGCTGGCCGCCTTCCTCACGCACGCCGCGCTCGAGTCGGGCGACAACCAGGCGCAGGCGGGTCAGGACGCGGTACAGCTCATGACCGTGCACGCCGCCAAGGGCCTGGAGTTCGACTGCGTTTTCATCACCGGCATGGAAGAGGGCCTGTTCCCGCACGAGAACTCGATGAGCGACTTCGAGGCGCTGGAGGAAGAGCGCCGGCTGATGTACGTGGCGATCACGCGCGCCCGCAAGCGCTTGTACCTCAGCCACTCGCAGACCCGCATGTTGCATGGCCAGACTCGCTACAACGTGAAGAGCCGCTTCTTCGACGAACTGCCCGAGGGCGCCCTCAAGTGGCTCACGCCCAAGAACCAGGGTTTCGCGCCCTCGGCCTTCGGCTACGGCGGCGGCTACGGCAGCACGCGCGGCGGTTCTGGCGGATACGGTGGCGGCTACGGCGGCAGTTCAGGCGGAAGCCGCGACAAGGACACCTTCTCCAGCCCGCCCGTGCCGCCGCAGAAGGCCGCGCCGTCGCACGGCCTGCGCTCGGGCATGCAGGTGTTCCACAACAAGTTCGGCGAAGGCACGGTGACCGCGCTGGAGGGCACCGGGGACGATGCGCGCGCGCAGGTCAAGTTCGCGCGTCATGGGGTGAAGTGGCTGGCGCTGTCGGTGGCCAAGCTCACGCCGATCTGATCCGGCGCCCGGCGGACAACCTGCCGGGCCTGCCGTGGTCGATCAATCGGGATAGAAGGTGTCGCGGAAGGTGAACCAGTTCGACGCCTGCGTCATCGCCGCGAGCGTCAGCACCGTGCCGAGCATCAGGAGGTTGCCGGCCGTCATCGCGCCGCTGCCGGAGCCCAGCGAGCCCACGCCGATCACGATGGTGCCGACCAGCGCCGCCGCCAGCAGGCCGAGCAGCAGCACGCCGCACCACGCCAGCCAGTACAACGCATAGGCGCCGAAGTTGCGGAACATCGCGACCAGGCTGAAGAAGATGCTCTTCACCGGCTCCACCCGGTGCCAGTGGACCAGCGCAGGCGCATGCCATATGGCCGCGATCAGCGGCAGCGTCAGGCACATCTGCAGCAGGTTGGCCACCTGGAACCGGCTGCTCTCCATGACTTCCTTGGCTGGAGCCTCCCCGGCGAAATAGCTGCGCATGAACTGGCCGCCATCGACGACCGCGGTCACGAACACCGTCAGCAGGCAATACACAGCCGAGATCACGCCCAGCACTGCCAGCGAGCGCCATTCGGCCCGCATCGCCTGTGCCACCGACAGGAACATGAGCGCGCCGGTCGGCCTCCTTGGGCCGGCCGTGCCGTCATCCGCCGCGGCCTTGTCGTTCGCCGAGGCGTCGGCCACCGAAGCCGCGACCATGAAGCCCAGCGTGGAGAAGGGCAGCAGCACGAACGGAAGGAACCTGCCGATCACAGGCAGTTGCGAGATCGTCGAGATCAGCGCCATGAACAGCATGAACAGCGACACGAAGGCCAGTGGTTGCCGCCAGAAGTTCCGGAGTCCGAGGCGGACCCATTCCACGCCGGTTCGCGCCGGCACGAGGTTGAGTTTCATGTGTGAAGGTCAGGCAGCCAGCAGCGGCTCGAGGGCCTGCGCCATGGCGTGCGGATGTGTGGCGCGCTCGCGCAGCACGCGCTCGAAGTGCGTGGGGTCATGGGGCTTGAGCATGCTCGCCTCGCGCGGCAGATGGAAGTCCCACAGGCGCGAGATCCAGAAGCGCAGCGCCGCCGCGCGCAGCATCGCGGGCAGCAGGGCGCGCTCGGCTGCATTCAGCGCGCGCACGGACTCGTAGGCCGAGAGCAGCGCGTCAGCGCGCTCGGGGTCGTGGCGGCCGGTGGACAGGTCGATGGCCCAGTCGTTCAGGCACACGGCCAGGTCGAACAGCCAGGTGTCGGTGCCGGCGAAATAGAAGTCGAACACGCCGGTCAGGCGCGGGGCGGCGCCGGGCTCGCCGTCGGTCGCGAACATCACGTTGTCGCGGAACATGTCGGCGTGCACCGGACCGCGCGGCAGCGCCGCATAGGCCGACGACTCGGCGACGTGGTTCTGGTAGGCCAGCTCTGCGCGCAGCAGGGCGGCCTGGTGCTCCTCGATGTACGGCAGCACCACCGGCACCGTCTCGTTCCACCAGGGCAGGCCGCGCAGGTTCGGCTGGATGCGGGGGTAGTCGCGCCCCGCGAGATGCATGCGCGCCAGCATCGAGCCCAGCTCGGTGCAGTGCGCGGCGGTTGGCGCCAGCTCGCTGCGGCCCGAGAGCTTCTGCACAACGGCAGCAGGCTTTCCGGCCACGAGGTGCAGCAGGTCGCACGAATCCTCGGGGGGCACCGGCGGCTGGCCCTTGCGGGGCTTGCCGGCGACTTCGGGCTCGGGCTCGGGCTCGGGCAGTGCGACTGGCGCGGGCACCGGCAGGCCTGCGTCCGCCAGATGCTTCATCAGACAAAGGTAGTAGGGCAGTTGCTCGGCGCTCAGGCGCTCGAACAGCGTCAGCACGAACTCGCCGGACTCGGTGGTCGCGAAATAGTTGGTGTTCTCGATGCCGCCCTCGATGCCGCGCAGCTCGCGCAGCGGGCCCAGGCTCAGGCTCTGGACGAGCGCGTCGGCCTCGCCGAAGCCGACTTCGGTAAAAACTGCCATGGCGGTAGGTACTCAGCGCCGCATTGCTGCCGCGAAAACCAGAACGGAAGACCTCATTGCGGTCAGAACTTCAGCACGTTCCAGACGCGGGGGCCGTTGGCGCCTGTTTCGCTCGAACCCTGGCGACCCGTGGCGGCATCTGCCGGAAGCACTTCGTAGCCGGGCATGTTCGACTTGGGCTTGACGTTGATGCTCTGGGTGCGGCCGCCGTAGCGGACCTCGTCGACCGATGCGCCGCTGTCCTCTGTGTGGATGTTTTCCACCTTCTGGTTTCGTCGGCCCTCGGCCTTCGCCTGCTCCTGATTTGGGAGCGCCTCGGCCGGAGCCGCCGCGGGGGCGGGCGCGGCCTGTTGCGCCTGCACGGCGGCAAAGGGGGTTGCGAAGGCCAGCGCCAGCAGGATGCGGCGGGCGACCAGGAGTGTAGAGCTAGGCATGCATGCATTGTAGGCGCGCGCCTGCTTCCGGGGCGTCGGTTGGCACCTCGCGCCGTCGTGGTTCCGGGCGCCGCCGCGGGCACGGCAAAATGGCCCGATGACCGACAAGAAAACGCTGCTGCTCGTCGATGGCTCGAGCTACCTCTACCGCGCCTTCCACGCCATGCCCGACCTCCGGGCCGTGCCCGGCGACCCGAAGAGCCCGGCGACCGGCGCCATCCGCGGAATGATCAACATGATGACCGCGCTGCGCCGCGAGGTGCGCGCGGACTACGCCGCCTGCATCTTCGACGCGCCCGGCAAGACCTTCCGCGACGACTGGTACCCCGAGTACAAGGCCAACCGCTCGCCGATGCCCGACGACCTGCGCAGCCAGATCGAACCCATCCACGAGGTGGTGAAGCTGCTCGGCTGGCCCGTGCTCAGCGTGCCCGACGTGGAGGCCGACGACGTCATCGGCACGCTCGCCCGGGTCGCTTCCTCGCAGGGCGTCGAAGTCATCGTCTCCAGCGGCGACAAGGACCTGAGCCAGCTGGTCGACGAGCACATCACCATCATCGACACGATGAATGGCAAGCGGCGCGACGTGGCCGGCGTCACGGCCGAGTTCGGCGTGCCGCCCAGCCTGATGATCGACTACCAGACGCTGGTGGGCGACTCGGTCGACAACGTGCCCGGCGTTCCCAAGGTCGGCCCCAAGACGGCCGCCAAGTGGCTGCTCGAATACGGCTCGCTCGACGCGCTGATGGAGCGCGCCGCCGAAGTGAAGGGCGCCGCGGGCGAGAACCTGCGCCAGGCCATGGAACAGCTGCCGCTGAGCAGGCGCCTCGTGACCATCCGCACCGACTGCGACCTCGACGGCCACGTCGCGGGCCTGCCTTCGCTCGAAGGGCTGCCGGTGGGTGCGCCGCAGACGGCCGAGCTGAAGCCGTTCTACGAGAAGTTCGGCTTCAAGAGCCTGGTCAAGGGGCTCGAGGCGCAGGCCGTGCCGCCCGAGCTGATCGAGGAAAACCTCAAGAAGAAGGCGGCGTCCGGCAAGGCCGACACCGACCAGGGCGGCCTGTTCGACGAGCCCTCCGAAATGCAGGCGCTGGAGGCCGCCTCTCCCGCGAGCAACCTGAAGTACGAGACCATCACGACCTGGGAACAGCTCGACGCCTGGCTCGCGAAGCTCGAAGCCGCCGATCTCGCTGCCATCGACACCGAGACCACCTCGCTCGACGAGATGGTCGCGCAGATCGTCGGCATCAGCTTCAGCGTCACGCCCGGCGAGGCCGCGTACATCCCGCTGATGCACAACTACCCCGACGCGCCGCAGCAGCTGCCCTTCGACGAGGTGCTCGCGAAACTGCGGCCCTGGCTGGAGAACGGCGCGAAGAAGAAGCTCGGCCAGCACATCAAGTACGACCGGCATGTGTTCGCCAACCACGGCATCGAGGTGCAGGGCTACGCGCACGACACCATGCTGCAGAGCTACGTGCTCGAAGTGCACAAGCCGCACGGCCTTTCCAGCCTGGCCGAGCGCCACCTGGGCCGCAGCGGCATCTCCTACGAAGACCTGTGCGGCAAGGGCGCGCACCAGATCCCGTTCAGCCAGGTCGACATCGCCAAGGCCGCCGAATACTCGTGCGAGGACAGCGACCAGACGCTGGACGTGCACAACACGCTCTGGCCGCGCCTGCAGGCCGACGAGAAGCTGCGCTTCATCTACCAGCTCGAGATGGATTCGAGCGAGGCGCTCTACCGCGTCGAGCGCAACGGCGTGCTGATCGACGCGCCCACGCTGGCCGCTCAGAGCCACGAGCTGGGCAAGCGCATCATGGAACTGGAGCAGGAGGCCTACGAGATCGCGGGCCAGCCCTTCAACCTCGGCTCGCCCAAGCAGATCGGCGAGATCTTCTTCACCAAGCTGGGCCTGCCCGTGGTCAAGAAGACGCCGAGCGGCGCGCCGAGCACCGACGAAGAGGTGCTGGAGAAGCTCGCTGAAGACTACCCGCTGCCGGCCAAGATCCTTGAGCACCGCAGCCTCTCGAAGCTCAAGGGCACCTACACCGACAAGCTCGGCCAGCTCGCCAACCCGCGCACCGGACGCGTGCACACGCACTACGCGCAGGCCGTGGCCGTCACCGGCCGGCTGAGCAGCAACGACCCGAACCTGCAGAACATCCCGATCCGCACGCCCGAAGGCCGGCGCGTGCGCGAGGCCTTCGTGGCGCCCGAGGGCAGCGTGATCGCCAGCGCCGACTATTCGCAGATCGAGCTGCGCATCATGGCCCACATCAGCGGCGACGAATCGCTGCTGCGCGCCTTCACCGAAGGCATCGACGTGCACCGCGCGACGGCCGCCGAGGTGTTCGGCTCCACGCCCGACCAGGTGTCGAGCGAGCAGCGCCGCTACGCCAAGGTCATCAACTTCGGCCTGATCTACGGCATGAGCAGCTTCGGCCTCGCGAAGAACCTCGGCATCGAGAACAAGGCCGCGGCCTCCTACATCGAGCGCTACTTCGCGCGCTATCCGGGCGTGAAGGCCTACATGGACGAGACCAAGGCGCTGGCCAAGGAGCAGGGCTACGTCGAGACCGTGTTCGGCCGGCGCCTGTACCTGCCCGAGATCAACTCGCCCAACGGCCCGCGCCGCGGCGGCGCCGAGCGCGCGGCCATCAACGCGCCGATGCAGGGCACGGCGGCCGACCTCATCAAGCTCAGCATGGTCAAGGTACAGAACGTGCTTGACGAGGAAAAGCGCGCGACCCGGATGATCATGCAGGTGCACGACGAACTGGTGTTCGAGGTGCCCGAGGCCGAGGTCGAGTGGGTGCGCACCGAGATTCCGCGCATCATGGCCGGCGTCGCATCGCTGAAGGTGCCGCTGCTGGCCGAGATCGGCGTCGGTCCCAACTGGGACAAGGCGCACTGAGAAAGAACATCAAGAAGAAGAGAGCAGGGAACGGACAAGGACGAGACAACCAGTCAGCCACAGAAGGAAGAAACGCAAGAACATGAACCGATTCCCTCACCGCAAATTCCTGCTTGCCGCAGTCTGCGCCGCCTTCCTCGGCAGCGCCTTCGCGGCACCCGACGCGAAGATCGCCGCGCTTGCCGCCAAGGAAAAGCCGGCCCTGCTCGACACGCTGAAGGAGCTGGTCTCCATCGAGTCCGGCAGCCGCGACCTCGACGGCCTGGAGAAGATCTCCGATCTCATCGCCGCGAAGTTCAAGGCGCTGGGCGGCGAGGTCGAGTTGATCGACCCGAGCGCCGACGCCTACCGCATGGAGGACACGCCCGAGAAGATCGGTCGCGTGGTGCGCGCCACCTTCAAGGGCACCGGCAAGAAGAAGATCCTGCTGATCGCGCACATGGACACGGTCTACACCGTGGGCATGATCAACAGGCAGCCTTTCCGCATCGACGGCGACAAGGCCTACGGCCTGGGCATCGCCGACGACAAGCAGGGCGTGGCCGTCATCACGCACATCGTGTCGATGCTGCAGGCCATGAAGTTCAAGGAATACGGTACGCTGACCGTGCTCATCAACGGCGACGAGGAAATCAGCTCGCCCGGCGCGCGCTCCCTCATCACGCGCATGGGCGGCGAGCACGATGCGGTGCTGTCCTTCGAAGGCGCCTCCATCAAGGAAGACAAGCTCTCGCTCGCCACCGCGGGCATCGCCTCGGTCACGCTGAACGTCACGGGCAAGGCCTCGCATGCGGGCTCGGCGCCCGAGCTGGGCGTGAATGCGCTGTACGAGCTCTCGCACCAGATCCTGCAGATGCGCGATCTGTCCGACCCCGCCACGGGCCTGAAGATGAACTGGACCATCTCCAAGTCGGGAACCAACCGCAACGTGATCCCGGCCAGCGCCACCGCCGCGGCGGACGTGCGCGTGCTGAAGGTGAGCGACTACGACCGCATCGAGCAGCAGGTGAACGAGCGCGTGAAGAAGCAGCTCATTCCCGAGGCCAAGGTCGAGCTGAAGTTTGAGCGCCGCCGTCCGCCGCTGGAGTCCTCCGAAGCCTCGGTCGCCATGGCCCGCCATGCACAGCAGATCTACAGGGACGAACTCGGCCTGCCGCTGGGCGCCGACGACAAGGCCGCCGGCGGCGGCACCGACGCGGCCTTCGCGGCGCTGAAGACCAAGGCGCCGGTGGTCGAGCGCTTCGGCCTGCAAGGCTTCGGCGCACATTCGGCCGATGCGGAGTACGTGCTGGTCAATTCGATCGAGCCGCGCCTGTACCTCGGCACGCGGATGGTCATGGACCTCGCGCGAGGAAAGTGAGCTCACCCCCAGGCTTCGCGCACTTCGTGTCGCTTCGCCAACCCCCTCGCCGGGGGCAACACCAGTGGCCCGGCAAAGCCGGTTCCACGGTGTTCCGCGAAGAAGGCATGAACTGCCGCTGATCATCATGCGACTGCGCCACATCGAGGTCTTCAACGCGATCATGCTCACGGGCAGCGTGAGCGCGGCGGCGCGGCTCATCAACATCACCCAGCCGGCGGTGAGCCGCACGCTGCAGCATGCCGAGCTGCAGCTGGGCTTTCCGTTGTTCCAGCGCGCCAAGGGACGGCTCACGCCGACCACCGAGGCGCTCACGCTGTATCCGCACATCGAGCGGCTGTTCGCGCAGCTCGACGAGGTGCAGCGGCTCGCCGCCAACCTGCGCACGGCGGGCGACACCGGCGAGCTGCGCATCCTGAGCGTGCTGGCCCTGAGCTACGACATCCTGCCGCGCGCGCTGAAAGCGTTCCGCGAGAAGCATCCGGGCTACGCGATCACGGTGGAGTCGCTGCACTCGCCGCAGATCATGTCGGCGCTGCTGCTGCAGGAGGCCGACGTGGGCTTCGCCTTCAGCCCGGCGGTGCACCCATCGCTCACGCAGGAGACGCTGGCCGACAGCCGCATGGTGTGCATCGCGCCCAAGGGAATGCTGCCGCGCGCGCTGGTGCGCAACGGCTCGGTGGCACTGCACGACCTGGTCGACCGGCCGGTGATCGGCCTGGACAGCCGCGACCCCGTGGGCACCAGCCTGAGCCAGGCCTGCCGGCAGGCGGGCGTGGGCTTCCAGCAGGCGGTGGTCACGGTGCAGACCTATCACGCGGCGCTGGCGATGGCGCACCACGGCATCGGCGTGGCGCTGGTCGACGGCTGCACCGCGCGCTCGGCGGACCGCGCCAAGGTCGACGTGCTGACGCTGGAGCCGCACATCCCGGTGCCGATCCGTGCGCTGCGCTTCGCGGCGCGGCCCGATTCGGTGGCGGTGCGCGAAATCACCCGCTGCATGCAGCAGGCGATACAGGACACGATCTAGGTCCTAGGTTTCCAGGGCCTGCGCCACGCGCAGCGCCGAGCCGAAGGCCAGTGTGAAGCCGAGCGCGCCGTGGCCGGTGTTGAACAGCATGTTCGAAGGCGCGCTCTCCAGCCGTCCGATGATCGGCAGCCCCTTGGGCGTGGCGGGGCGCATGCCTGTCCAGGGGTGCAGTTCCTCGAGCCGGCTCGCATGCGGGAAGAGGGCGCGCGTGGCGGCCGCCAGCGTCTCGATGCGCGTGGCCGGAATGCTCGCGTCATGCCCAACCAGCTCGGCCATGCCCGCCACGCGCAGGCGCGAGCCGATGCGCGCGAACACCACCTTGCGCGCGCTGTCGGTCACGTTCACGCGCGGCGCGGCACCGGGCGCGGGGTCGACGTCCACCGTGATGCTGTAGCCCTTGAGCGGATAGACCGGCAGGTACGCGCCGAGCGCACGTCCCAGCTTGTGCGAGGCCGAGCCCAGCGCCATCACGAAGGCATCGGCTTCCACGTCGCCGCTGCCGGTGTGCACGGCAGCGACGCGGCGTCCGCTGCGCACGAAGCCGCGCACGTCGGTGCCGGTGATGAAGCGCACGCCGCGCGCGCCAAGTGCCTTCGTCAGCTCCGTGCACACCTTGAGGCAGTCGGCCGCGCATTCGCTCGGCGTGTAGACGGCGCCCGCCATCCGGTCGCGGTAGCTGGCGAGGGCGGGCTCGATGGCGACGCATTCCTCGGGCGTCACCAGCCGCTGCTCGCTGCCCATGCTGCGCTGCAGTTCGAGCTGCGCCCGCGCGCCCTCGAGAGAGGCGGCACTGGCGTACAGCACCAGCTTGCCGGTGGCGGAGAAATCGCAGTCGGGCGAGAGCTCGGCGCGCATGGCCTCGAACTCGATGCGGCTCGACGCGGCCAGCTCCAGCAGCCTCGCGGTGGTGTCGCGCGAGGTGCGCGCGTTGCAGGCCTCGAGGAACTCCATGCCCCAGCGCCACTGCAGCGGATCGAGCTGCGGGCGCAGCTTGAGCGGCGAGGCAGACGACAGCAGCAGCTTGGGCAACTGCTTCCAGATCGAAGGATCGGCCAGCGGCTGCACGTACGAGTAGCTCAGCTGCGCGCCGTTGCCCCCGCTCGCGCCCGAGCCGGGAGCGGCGCGGTCGATCACGGTGACCTGATGGCCCTGGCGCTCGAGCTGCCAGGCGGTCGCCAGGCCCACGATGCCGGCGCCGAGCACACACACATGCATGGAGGCAGCTTTCCGGAGAGATGGATGGATTGAATGAATGTTCGGCAGAACGGTGGCTTTGACTGTAGGCGCGCGCGGCCCGCACCGGAAATGCCAAAAGCACCCCCGCCCATAACCTTTGGGCATGGATCAGCTTTCTATTGGAATTTGTGGTTTTGTTTCGCCCGTTCCTACACTGGCCGCCTGTTCAGTCCAACCGAATGAAGGCTCGAATGAAACTCTCCGTCCTCATGGCTACCGTGGCCGCCACGGTGTTCTTCACCGCCACCGGCGCACAGGCCGCCGACACGCTCGCCAAGATCGCCGAGTCCGGCAAGATCACGCTGGCCTACCGTGAATCGTCGGTGCCCTTCAGCTACCTCGAGGGCCCCGGCAAGCCGATCGGGATGGCGGTCGATCTGTCCAATGCCGTGGTCGAGGCGGTGAAGAAGAAGCTGAACAAGCCCGACCTGCAGGTGGCGCTGATGCCCGTGACCTCGCAGAACCGCATTCCGCTGATCACCAACGGCACCATCGACCTGGAGTGCGGCTCCACCACCAACAACACCGCGCGCAGTAAGGACGTGGCCTTCGCCATCAACCACTTCTACACGGGCACGCGCCTGCTGGTGAAGAAGTCTTCCAAAATCAAGAACTACGCCGACCTCGCGAAGAAGACCGTCGCCAGCACCACCGGCACCACCAACGTGCTGGTCATGCGCAAGTACAACATCGAGAAGAACCTCGGCATGGACATCGTGCTCGGCAAGGACCACGCCGACGCCTTCCTGCTGCTCGAGAGCGACCGTGTCGCGGCCTTCGCCATGGACGACATCCTCCTCTACGGCCTGATCGCCAACGCCAAGACGCCGGGCGACTACGAGGTGGTGGGCGACTCGCTGCAGGTGGAGCCCTACGCCTGCATGCTGCCCAAGGACGACCCGGCCTTCAAGAAGCTGGTGGACGACACCTTCGCGGGCCTGATGAAGAGCGGCGAGTTCGAGAAGCTCTACAACAAGTGGTTCATGCAGCCGATCCCGCCGAAGAACGTGCCGCTGAACCTGCCGATGAGCCCGCAGCTGAAGGAAAACCTGAAGGCGCTGAGCGATAAGCCAGCGACCTGACAGCGGCGCGGAGAGAGAATGAAAAGGAAGTTGCAGTGACGCAGGTTGTCGGCATTCTTGGAGGCATGGGTCCGGCGGCGGGCGCCGACTTCGTGCGGCTTTTCGTGCAGGCCTGCACGCAGCAGATGCGTGCGCGCGGCGAGCCGGTGCGCGACCAGTCCTTTCCCGAGCACTGGCTCGCGCAGGTCCCGGTGCCCGACCGTACCGAGGCACTGGCTTCGACCAATCAGGGGGCGCACCAGCCGCTGGAGCCGATGCTGCAGGCGCTGGGCCGGCTGGCGGCGCTCGGCAGCCGCACGGTGGCCATCGCATGCAACACGGCACATGCGTGGCACGCCAACCTGCAGGAGCGCTTTCCGCAGGTGGAGCTGCTGCACATGGCGCGCGAGACGGCGCGCCACCTCGCGGCACAGGGTGCGACGGGCGTGGCGCTGATGGCCACCGAAGGCACCTACCGCATCCGACTCTACGAGCAGGCGCTGGCCCAGGAGGGGCTGGAGTGCCATGTGCCGCTGCCCGAAGAGCGCGAGACCATCACGCGCGGCATCTTCGAAGGCGTGAAGGCCGGCAACATGCCGCTCGCCGAGCAATGCTTTTCCGAAGTGGCGCTGAGGCTGGCCGAGCGCCATGGCCCCGTCACCATCATCATGGGCTGCACCGAGGTGCCGCTGGGCCTGCATGGCTCGGCCGCGGTGGCGGGGCTGGACCTGGTCGATCCGGCACAGGTGCTGGCGGCGGCGCTGGCCCGGCGGGCCTACGGGGCGCACCAACCCCAATGAAGTTCGGGGCATAGGGCCGCCGGCCGATTTCGCCTACATTGCGGCGTGCGTTTTTCCACAGCGCCACGCCCCTTGTCCGACGATTCAACCGGAGCCCAATCAATGCCTCTCGACGACAGCCGTTCCGAATTCGATTCGCTTCGCCCCGGCGACAGCACCGAGCAGGGCGCCACGCGCCGCACCGCCCTCAAGGCCGCCATCGGCGTCGGCTACGCGGCAGCGGTCATGCCGGTGATGGCGCAGTCCGCCATCAGCACCCCGGCCGACGGCCTGAAGGCAGGCCCCATCAAGTACGCCGTCGGCGACTTCGAGGTGCCCGCCTATGCGGCCGCGCCCGCCGGCAAGACCGGCCTGCCGGTGATCCTGGTGGTGCAGGAAATCTTCGGCGTGCACGAATACATCGCCGACACCTGCCGCCGCTTCGCCAAGCTCGGCTACCTGGCCATCGCGCCCGAGCTGTATGCCCGCCAGGGCGACCCGCGCGGCTACACCGACATTCCGAAGCTGCAGGCCGACATCGTCTCCAAGGTGCCCGACGCGCAGGTCATGGCCGATCTCGACGGCGCCCTGGCCTATGCCAAGGCCAACGGCGGCGACACCGGCAAGGCCGCCATCACCGGCTTTTGCTGGGGCGGCCGCATCGTGTGGCTCTATGCCGCCACCGGCAAGGTCAAGGCGGGCGTCGCCTGGTACGGCCGGCTGGTCGGCCAGGCCAGCGAGCTGACGCCGAAGCACCCCGTCGACGTCGCCGCCAGCCTGCAGGCGCCGGTGCTCGGCCTCTACGGCGGGAAAGACCAGGGCATCCCCCTTGACACGGTTGATAAGATGAAAGCAGCTCTGGCAACCGGAACCCCGGCGGCCAAGGCGTCGAGCTTCGTCGTGTATCCAGAAGCGGGTCACGCGTTCCATGCCGACTACCGCCCCAGCTATGTCAGGAGCGCGGCGGAAGACGGCTGGCAGCGTGCCACGGCCTGGTTCAAAGCCAACGGCGTAGCCTGAACGGCGCCCGTCAGCCAATCCCCGCCGAAGGCCGTCCTCGTGACGGCCTTTCTCTTTTTATGATCGGTATGCGGCCCCGGAAAAGTTCCGGCGGCCGTCTTTCTTGCGCAAGCAGCTATGAATTTGATAGTCATCATCGCGGCGACCCTGGTTGCCGGTATCGGAAGCGTGTGGGTCGCGGCTCTTCTGTTGAAAGTGGGCGTGCGCAGCGGTTCGGGCGGCGTGAACCCGCAGCACCTGCTGAGCCTGGCGGCCGGTGCGCTGCTCGCCACAGCCTTCATGCACCTGCTGCCCGAAGCCTTCGAAAGCCGCATCGAGCCCGGCTTGCTGTTCGGCGTGCTGCTGTTCGGGCTGGTGTTCTTCTTCCTGCTCGACAAGGCTGAGCTATGGCATCACGGGCACGAGCATCACCAGGGTGAAGAGAAGGGCGGAACGGACGGACACGATCACCACGGACACGACCACGCCCACGGTCATTCCCACGGCCACGCCCACGGGCCCCGCACCGGCGGCTGGGCCGTGCTCACCGGCGACAGCGTGCACTGCTTCGGCGACGGCATCCTGATCGCCTCCGCCTTCACCGCCGACATCCGGCTGGGCCTGGTGGCCGCGCTGGCGGTGCTGGCGCACGAGATTCCGCACCACATCGGCGACCTCGTCGTACTGCGCCAGAGCTCGGCCAACCAGCGGGCGGCACTGGTGAAGGTGTCGCTCGCGGGCACCATGACCGCGCTGGGAGGTATCGCGGGCTGGTGGCTGGTCGACCAGCTGCATGGCCTGCTGCCGTACTTCCTGGTGCTGGCCGGCAGCAGCTTCGTCTACGTGGCGCTGGCCGACCTGATCCCTCAACTGCAGAAACGGCTGCCGGCGCGCCAGACGGCAGCGCAGATCCTGTGGCTGGTGGCGGGCATCGCGCTGGTCACGCTGGTCAGCCGCCTCGCGCACGGCGAGCACGGGCACGAACACGGCCATGACGACCCCGGCCACGGGGAGCATGGGCACGTGCACAAGGACTGATCTTCCTTCGGGCCGGCGCGAAACTTTCCGACACCGAAGCCTCGCGCCGGATGAACCGCAAGGGCCGAAACAGGCGCACCATAGGGGGCCTGTCAGAAACAAGCCGAGGAACAGATCATGAACGCCACCGCGCGATCCGCTTCGCCCTCCGAAGACGATGAAGACAACCTGCCCGCCGACGATTTCGAGGAGCCCGATGCCGACCTGGGCGACGATCTCTCGGAGGAAACGGGGATCGATCTTTCCGATGCGAGCGAACTCGACGCGGACAACGTACCGGCCGACGAGGAATTCGACCGGGTCATGAACGCGCCCGACTGAGCCCGCTCAGGCAGCCGCTTCGCGCCGCGTGATCACCTGCCCGTTGCGCGCCCCGCAGTGCGCCCCGTTGCGCCAGGTCAGGGCTCCGTTGACGATCACCGCATCGATGCCTTCGGCAGGCTGCATCGGCGATTCGTAGTTGGCCGTGTCGCGCACCGTCGCGGCGTCGAAGATCACCACATCGGCGTGGTGGCCCGGCTTCAGCGTGCCGCGCTCGTGCAGGCCGAAGTTGCGTGCGGTGAGCCCGGTCATCTTCCACACCGCCGTCTCCAGCGGGAAGAGGCCCACGTCGCGGCTGTAGTGGCCCAGAACGCGCGGGAAGGTGCCCCACAGGCGCGGATGCGGCTTGTCGCCCAGCGGGATGCCGTCGGAGCCGATCATGGTTTCGTCGAACGCGAGGATGCGCTGCACGTCGTCCTCGTCCATCATGAAGTAGATCGCGCTGCCGGGCTGCAGCCGCTTGGCCGCTTCCTCGCCCGACATGCCCCAATCGGCTGCGATGTCCTTCAGGTCGCGGCCCGCGCATTCGGGGTGCGGCACGCTCGAGGCGATGAGCACGCGGCCTTCCATCATCCCGCGGTCGGTGCGGATCATGGTGGAGCCGGCCGTGTAGGGGTAGCAGTCGAGCCCGATGCACTGGTGCTTCATCGCCTCCTGGATGAAGGGCAGCGTCACCTTCGTCTTGCCGAAGTTGCGCGTGTTCTGAACCTTGTGGTGCGACACCACCACCGGAATGCCCAGCGCGCGGCCGATGTGGAAGGTTTCCTCCAGCGACTCCATCACCCGGTCGCTCTCGTCGCGCATGTGGGTCACGTACAGCGCCTTGCGTGAAGTCAGCGGTCGGCCGACCTCGATGATCTCCTCGGTCGTCGCCTTCACTGCTGGCGGGTAGAAGGTGCCGGTCGACAGGCCGATGGCGCCGGCCTGCATCGCTTCCTCGACCATCGCCTGCATGGCCTTGATCTCGGTCTCGTTCGCAGGGCGGTCAAGGTCTGACATGGCGACCGCACGCAGCGTCGAATGGCCGACCATCGCTGCCACGTTCACCGACGACGGTGTCGCGCGCAGCGCATTGAGGTACGCGGCGAAACTGGTGAAGCGGCCTTCGGCGGGCGAATCGAGCAGGCTCAGCGGCATGGGCAGGTCCATGCCGGCGCGCAGCGGCGCGGCGCTGATGCCGCAGTTGCCCGCGACCACGGTCGTCACGCCCTGCGACACCTTGAACGGCATCTGCGCCTGCGACAGCACCGCCTGGTCGTCGTGCGTGTGCGAGTCGATGAAGCCGGGTGCCACGATGCGGCCGGTGGCGTCGATCGTCTGTTCCGCCGTGTGGCCCGCGAGCTTGCCGATGGCGACGATGCGGTCGCCGACGATGCCGACGTCGGCGTCGAAGCGCGGCGCCTTGGTGCCGTCGATCACGGTGCCGCCGCGGATCAGCAGTTCGTAGTGGGGGAGCTTTTCGGACACGGGATGAATCCTTTCTTCAGCGGAAATGGCAGGCGACCAGGTGGCTTCCGTTCGCGGACGACGAAGGCCGCTCGCTCAACTCCGGCGCCTTCTCCTTGCACACGGCCTGCGCCATCGGGCAGCGGGTGTGGAAGCGGCAGCCCGAAGGCGGATTGGCCGGGCTCGGCGGATCGCCCTGCAGCAGCATGCGGCGCGCGGGCGTGCGCGGGTTGGGCACCGGCACGGCCGACAGGAGGATCTCGGTGTACGGATGCAGCGGTGCCGAGAACAGCGTGTCGCGGTCGGCGATCTCCACGATGTGGCCGAGGTACATCACGGCCACGCGATGGCTGATGTGCCGCACCACCGCGAGGTCGTGCGCCACGAAGAGGTACGCGATGCCGAACTCGGCCTGCAGGTCCATCAGCAGGTTGACCACCTGCGCCTGCACCGACACGTCGAGGGCCGACACCGGCTCGTCGCAGACGATGAGCTTGGGATTCAATGCCAGCGCCCGCGCGATGCCAAGCCGCTGGCGCTGCCCGCCCGAGAACTCGTGCGGGAACTTCTTCGCTGCCTCGGGCCGCAGGCCCACGCGCGAGAACAGCCACTGCACGCGTTCGCGCCGCTCGGCCGCGGCGCCCATGCCGAAGTTGCGCAGCGGTTCCGCCACGATGTCGCCGGCCGTCAGCCGCGGATTCAGCGAGGCATACGGGTCCTGGAAAATGATCTGCAGGTCGCGCCGGCGCATGCGCATGTCCTCGGCGGAGAGCGACAGCAGCTCCCGGCCTTCGAGCTGCACCGAGCCCGAGCTCGGCTCGACCAGCCGCATCACCGACTTGGCAGTGGTCGTCTTGCCGCAGCCCGATTCGCCGACCAGCGACAGCGTCTCGCCGCGCGCGACGTCGAAGGAGACGCCGTCCACTGCCTGGATCGCCGGTCTGGCCGGCCGCAGCCAGCGCTTCGGGGTGGTGTAGTGCTTGCGCAGGTTGCGCACCTGCAGCAAGGGCGTCGCAGCGGTTGTCGTCATGCGGCGATCTCCTCGGCACCGGCCCAGTTTTCCTCGACGGCGAAGCAGGCGACGACGTGGTCGCCGCCTTGCTGCGCCAGCCTCGGCGTCTCGGCACGGCAGCGTTCGCGCGCGTGGCTGCAGCGTGCCGCGAAGGCGCAGCCGCGGCCCAGCTCGTGCGCGGCCGGCACCAGCCCCGGTATCTCGGTGAGCCGCGTGCTCGCGGTGTTCATCGCGGGCATCGAGGCCATCAGCGCGCGGGTGTAGGGGTGCAGCGGGCGGTCGAAGAGGTCGATCACGTCGGCTTCCTCCACCTTCTTGCCGGCGTACATGACGACCACGCGGTCGCAGCTCTCGGCGACCACGCCGAGGTCGTGCGTGATCATCACCACGCCCATGCCCAGCTCCTTCTGCAGCCGCTTGATGAGGTCGAGGATCTGCGCCTGGATGGTCACGTCCAGCGCGGTCGTCGGCTCGTCGGCGATCAGCACCTCGGGGTTGCAGGCCAGGGCCAGCGCGATCATCACGCGCTGGCGCATGCCGCCCGAGAGCTGGTGCGGGTATTCGTTCACGCGGCGCTCGGGCTCGGGGATCTGCACCACGCGCAGCATCTCGACCGCGCGCTTCATCGCGTCGGCGCGGCTGGCCTTCTGGTGCAGCTGCACCGTCTCCGCGATCTGACGGCCCACGGTGAGCACCGGGTTCAGCGATGTCATCGGCTCCTGGAAGATCATCGAGATGCGGTTGCCGCGGATCTGCCGCATCTCGCGCTCGCTCAGCCGCATCAGGTCGGTGCCGCGCAGGCGCACGGCGCCCGAGTGGCGGCCCGGCGGCGTGGGCACCAGCCGCAGGGTCGACAGGGCGGTCACGCTCTTGCCGCAGCCCGACTCGCCGACCACGCCGAGCGTGCGGCCCGCGCGCACCGTGTAGGAAACGCCGTCGACCGAGCGCACCACGCCGCCGGGCGTGAGGAAGTGCGTGCGCAGGTCGTCGACTTCGAGCAGCGGCTCGCCTGGGGCCAGCGCTGCGTGGGACATGGCGATGGTCATGAGGCTGCCTCGCTCAGAGTTGGCGCGCCAGGCGTGGGTCCAGCGCGTCGCGCAGGCCGTCGCCCAGCAGGTTGATGGCCAGCACCGTGGCCGCCAGCAGCAGCCCCGGGTACAGGATGATGTGAAACGCCACGGCTACGAAGTTGCGGCCCTCGGCCATCATGTTCCCCCAGCTCGGCGTCTGCGAGGGCACGCCCACGCCGAGGAAGGAGAGCGCGGCCTCCGTCAGCACGGCGGCCGCGGCCACGAAGGTGGCCTGCACGATCAGCGGCGCCACGGTGTTCGGCAGCACGTGGCGCACCAGGATCACCGGAAGGCGCGTGCCCACCGCGTGCGCGGCCTCCACGAAGAGCTGTTCGCGCAGCGTGAGCGCCAGCGAGCGCACCAGCCGCACCACGCGCGGAATCTCCGGCACCGTGATGGCGATGATCACCGTCGTGAGGCTGGCGCGCGTGACCGCCATCAGCGCGATGGCCAGCAGGATGCCCGGGATGGCCATGAGCCCGTCCATCACGCGCATGATCGGTCCGTCCGCCCATCGCACGAAGCCCGCCACTAGCCCCAGCGCGACGCCGAAGAAGGTGGCCAGCAGCGCCACCGAGGCGCCCACGATCATCGACACCCGTCCGCCCCACACGGCTCGGCTGAACACGTCGCGGCCCAGCGCGTCGGTGCCGAACCAGTGCTCGGCCGAGGGCAGCTGCATGCGCGCGAGCGGGTCGATGTCCTGCGGGTCGTGCGTGGCGATCCAGGGCGCGGCAATGGAAAGCGCCGCCACCGCGATCAGCAGCAGCGCGCCGATGATCAGCGTCGGGTGCTTGCGCAGCCAGCGCAGGCGCGGCGGAACGAAGGGGGCCTCGACCGGCGGCGCGGCTGCCGGGGTGGCGGCTGTGGCAGACGTCGCGGGCACATCGATGTCGCTCATGGGAAGTACGGAGGACATGGGTGATTCAGTACTGGATGCGCGGATCGAAGAGCCGGTAGCTCAGGTCGATCAGCAGGTTGATCAGCACGTACACGCCCGCCGACAGCAGCAGCACGCTCTGGATCACCGGATAGTCGTGCCGCTGCACCGAGTCGATCACCAGCCGGCCCACGCCGGGAATGGCGAACACCGTCTCGGTGACCACCACGCCGCCGATCAGCAGCGCGATGCCCGCGCCCACGGTGGTGGCGATGGGGATGGCCGCGTTGCGCAGCGCATGGCCCAGCACCGGCAGCACGCCCAGGCCCTTGGCGCGGGCGGTGCGGATGTAGTCCTCGTGCAGCACTTCGAGCACAGTGGCACGCGTCATGCGCGTCACCAGCGCGATGTAGACCAGGGCGAGGTTCACGCAGGGCAGCACCAGCGAGCGCAGCCACTCGCCCGGGCCTTCGGCGAAGCGCACGTAGCCCTGCACCGGAAACCACGGCAGCTGGATCGCGAAGCTGTAGACCAGCAGGTAGCCCACCAGGAACACCGGCACCGAGAAGGCCAGCACCGCGAAGAGCATCACCAGCCGGTCGATCCAGCTGCCCGCGCGGTAGGCCGCGAGCGTGCCCAGCGGCACCGACACCACCAGCGTGATGAGCATGGTCAGCGCGGCGATCGACACCGTGGGCTCCAGCCGCTGGCCCAGCAGCTGCGTGACGGGCATCTGCGTGAAGATCGAGGTGCCCAGGTCGCCGGTGAACAGCTTGCCGATCCACAGCCCGAACTGCTGCCACAGCGGCAGGTTCAGGCCGAGTGCGGCACGCAGCTTCTCGATGTCTTCGGTGGTGGCGAGGTCGCCCGCGATGAGCGCGGCCGGGTCGCCCGGCGAGAGATGGATCAGCAGGAACACCACCACGGCCACCACCGCCATGACGGGCAGGGTCGCGATGAAGCGTCGAACGATGTAGCCCATGGCGGTGTCCCTCCGGCCCTTACTGCCTGTCGAGCGCCCAGACCGTCGGCATGCCGGACCAGAGCTTGTCCAGGCCCTTCAGGCTGGTGCGCGCGGCGAAGGCGGCCGAGTACTGGCCGGCGTTGATGTAGGGCACGGCCTCGTAGGCGCGGGCCTGGAAGGCGTCGAGCAGCTCCTTGCGCTTGGCGGGCACCGTCTCCTTCAGCCAGGCGGTGCGCAGGTCGTCCAGTTGCTTGTCGCATGGCCAGCCGGGCAGGGTGTTGCCGCAGGCCGCGCTCAGGTAGGCGTTGCTGATGGGCGAGTTGGCGTCGAATTCGCCGGCCACGGTGACGTACATGTTCCAGCCGCCCGCGTCGGGTGCGTCGCGCTTGGCGCGGCGCGCGCCGATGGAGGCCCAGTCCATGGTCTGGGCGTCGACGTTCAGGCCGATGCTCTTCATCGTCTGCGCGGCCATCAGCGCCTCTGCGTTCAGGTAGGGCACGTCGCTGGGCACCAGCAGCACCACCTTCTCGCCCTTGTAGCCGGCGTCGGCGAGCATCTTCTTGGCCTTTGCGACGTCGGCCTTGCGGTAGGGCTCGGCGCCGGCCGCGGTGTCGTTGGGGCTGCCGCAGATGAAGTAGGTGGCGCAGTAGGCCATGCGCATGTCGAGCGGGAAGCCCATGGCCGCCATGAAGCGCTCCTGGCTCACGGCCTGCAGCAGCGCCTGGCGCACCTTCGGGTTGTTGAAGGGCGGATGCAGCTGGTTCATCACCAGGAAGCCCTGGTAGGCGCCGCCGGAGCCGATCTTCACGCCCGTGTCGGTGCGCAGCGGCGCGATGTAGTCGGGCGGCAGCTGCTCGATGATGTCGACCTCGCCGCGCTTCAGCGCCGCTACCGCGCTGTTGGCATCGGGCAGGTAGAGCCACTCGACGCGGTCGAAGTTGCTCTTCTTGCTGCCGGCCAGCCCGCTCGGCGGCTCGCTGCGCGCCACGTAGTTGGGGTTGCGCACGAAGACGGCCTTGTTGCCCGGCACCCATTCGTCGCGCTTGAAGATGTAGGGGCCGGAGCCCAGCACTTCGGTCAGCGGTGCGGTGGCGGGCATCTTCGCCAGCCGCTCGGGCAGCACCACCGGCGGAAAGCCCGAGGGCTTGGCCAGCGCGTCGAGCACCATGCCGAAGGGCTCGGCGAGCGTGAGCGTGAAGCTGCGCGCGTCGGTGACCTTCCATTCGGCGCCGCTGGCCGTCATGGCGCGGCCCAGGCTGTCGCGCGCGGCCCAGCGCTGCAGCGACGCGACCGCGTCGGCCGAGGTGACGGCGCTGCCGTCGGAGAACTTGAGGTTGGGGCGCAGCGTGAAGCTCCACTGCTTGCCGTCCTTCGAGGCGGTGTACTTCTCCACCATCTGCGGCTGCGGCTGGCCGCTCGCGTCCTGCGCGAAGAGCGTGTCGTACACCATGTAGCCGAAGTTGCGCGAGATGTAGGCGGTGGTGAAGGTCGGGTCGAGGATCTTCAGGTCGGCATGCGCCACCACCTTCAGCGTCTTGGGCTGCGGCGTCTGGGCATGCGCGGGAAGGCTCGCCGCGAAGGCGGTGGAAAGGGCCAGGGCGGCGAGAGCGCCAAGCGTCCGTCGTTTCATCGTCGGTTCTCCGGTGAGGGCAGGCAGCAGGAAAAAAGGAAGGAAAGGCTCAGGCCGCGACGCCGATCGGCCACTTCGGCAGACGGGCCTTGCGATACGGCAGCGTGTTCAGGTCGAGCGTGACGGCGCCCGGCGCGCCCGCGTAGATGACGTGCTTCGCCACCTTGGAATACGACGCGTAGAAATGCTGGGAGGACTTCACGACGATGATCTTCTTCGCAGCGAGGTCGCAACCGAGCTGCGTGAACAGGTCGGTGCCCATCGCCTGGTTGCGCAGCGTGATCAGCACGATCTCGATGCCGTTGGCCTCGACCAGCGCGCTGTCGCCCATCAGCGTGGGCGTGCCGGCCAGGCCGGTCATCACCAGGTCGTGCTTCAGCGCCTTCACGGTGCATTCGACATCGAGCGGGTCGCCGGAAAGCGGGCTGATCTTGCCGCCGATGCGCATCGGCAGCTTCGCACCCACGCCCGCGTCGAAGGCGATGCGCACCGCGATCGGGTCCCACAGCGGGCCCAGTGCCGCGTTGGCAATGCCGCGCTCCACCATGCGGCGCAGGATGAAAGTGGAGTCGCTGGCCGCGCCGCCGCCGGGGTTGTCGGCGCCGTCGGAGATCACCACCGGGCCGCCGTCGAAGGCCAGCGCCTCGTCGAGCGATGCGTCGATGCCGGGGTAGTTCACGGTGAGGCCGTCGCGCATGGCGATGACCTCGTCGGCGAGCTGGCGCGCCAGCATGTCGGCCTTCGCCTTGTCGCCGTCGGTGTAGACCAGCACCTTGGTGCCCATCTCGGGCACGTCGCCCCACGAGAAGCCGTGCGTGAGCGAGATCGAGAGCACGCCGTCCTTGCCTTCGAGCGACTGCATGCGCTCGACGAAGCCGCGCGCCGGCTGGCGCGAGGTGTGCACCGTGACGATCATGTCGCAGTCGACCACCGCGGGCACCGGCCGCACCTTGCCCTCGACCGTGGCGGCGCAGATGTCGACCAGCTCCAGGCCGCGTTCGAGCACGTCGGTGTGCGGGTACTCCTTGAAGGAGATCATCACGTTCGCGTTGGAGATCATCTCCGGCGTGAGGTGGTTGTGCGGATCGAGCTCCGCGCCGATCACCACGTCGGGACCGACGATCTGCCGCACGCGCGCCAGCAGGTCGCCCTCGCAGTCGTCGTAGCCGTCGGCCACCATCGCGCCGTGCAGGCCGAGCAGCACCATGTCGACCGGCAGCACCGCGCGCAGGTCGTTCAGCAGTTCGTCGCGCAGCGTCTCGTAGGCGTGGCGCGTGGTGGTGCCGCTGGGCTGCGCGCCGGCCACCATGCCCTCGAACAGGGTCCAGCCCTTGTCGGCGCCGCGCATGCGCGCGGCCCACAGCGGGCCCGAGAACAGCGTCATCGCCTCGGGGTGCTTACCGGCGGGGAAGTAGCCACGGTCCTTGAAGGAGGCGAGGCCCGTAGGCATCGGGCCGAAGGTGTTGGTTTCGGTGGCAAGGGAAGCACTGAAGACGCGCATGGTCGGACCTCGTGGGGTGGTTCTGTTGTGTTGTTGGAGCAGGCCGGGCTCAGCCCGCGGCCGTGCGCAGCCGCTGCGGGCCCAGCATTTCCGCCGTGAGCCCGAAGGAGGCGATGCGCTCGGGCAGCGGCAGTCCGCGCGCCAGCGCGGCGCAGGCTTCGCCCATGGCGGCCGATGTCTGGATGCCGTAGCCGCCTTGCGCCGCTACCCAGAAGAAGCCGGGCACGCCGGGCTCGAAGCCGCCGACCAGGTCGCCGTCGGCCACGAAGGAACGCAGGCCGGCCCACGTGCGCGTGGGGCGGCGGATGGAGAGCGTGGTCGCTTCCTCGATGCGGTGCATGGCGATGGCGATGTCCATCTCCTCGGGCTGCACGTCCTGCGGCTCGACCGGGTCTGCGTTGGCCGGCGAGCCCAGCAGCATGCCGGCGTCGGGCTTGATGTACCAGCCTTCGTCGGCGCCGAACACCATGGGCCAGTGCGCCACGCTCTGGCCCTCGGGCGGCGCGAAGATGAATGCCGAGCGGCGACGCGGCTCGATGCCAAGCGGCGGCACACCGGCCATTTGGGCGATGGTGTCGACCCATGCGCCGGCCGCGTTGAGCACCACGGACGCTTCGTAGATTGCGCCGCCGGCTTCCACGCGCCAGCGATCGCCCTTGCGCTCGATGGCCGTCACGCCTGCATCGCACACCAGCTTGCCGCCCGCGCGACGCATGCCGCGCAGGTAGCCCTGGTGGATGGCGTGCACGTCCATGTCGGATGCATCGGGCTCGTAGACGGCGCCCTGCACCTGCTCGGGGCGCAAGGCCGGCACCATCTCGCACGCCTCTTCGCCGCTCAGGCGCGAGGCGCCAGTGTTCATGTCGCGCAGCACCTGCCAGTGGGCTTCGAGCTCGGCCATGTGCTCGGCGCCGGCGACCATCATCGCGCCGCGCGGCGTGAGCAGCGGGTGCTCGCTGAAGCCTTCGGGCGGATGCTCGAGGAAGGCCCGGCTCGCCATGGTGAGGGCGCGCACCTGCGCGGTGCCGTAGCTCTCCATGAAGAGGGCGGCGGAGCGGCCGGTGGAGTGGTAGCCCGGTTGCGATTCGCGCTCGAGAAGGATCACGCGTGCGTGCGGGGCGAGCCAGTGGGCCACCGAGGCCCCGGCGATGCCGCCGCCGATCACGAGGAAGTCAGCCACGACGGGCTCTGCAGTGCTGGAAGTCATCGGCGAAAAGTGTAGGAAGAAATTTGCGGATACGCAAATTGATTCAGGGGTGCCAAGGGGAAACCATGATGCACCGTGCTGGTGAAATTTGCGTTCGCGCAATTTGCGTATACGCAAATTCCGGGCCCGGGTCACGCGGGTTGGCATGGATGGCGCCCCTCTCGGCTGGCAGAATCTGCGGCACCACAAGAGAAAGCCAAGCGTGAATCCACACACAGGGACCAAGACGGGAACGAAGCCCAGGGACGAGCCGCCCACGCTGGACCGCGCCACCTTCGGCAACCGCCTGCGCGCCGCGCGCAAGCGCTTCGGCTGGACGCTGGCGCAGCTGGCCGAGCGCTCGGGCGTGTCGATCACCACCATCTCACGCGCCGAACGCGGCCAGCTCGCGCTGGGCTACGAGAACTTCACCGCGCTGGGCCGTGCGCTCGACATGGACATGAACGCCATGTTCGCGGGCGCCGGCGTCAAGCCCGCGCAGCTCGACGGGCCGGTGGTCACGCGCGCGGGCAAGGGCGTGGTCTACAAGGGGCTGTCCATCGCCTACGAGTTCCTCGGTACCACCGCGGCAGGCAAGCAGATGAGCCCCATCGTCGGCACGGTGCACGCGCGCAAGATCCACGGTCCGGAAGACTTCGTGCGGCATGGCGGCGAGGAGTTCGCCTATGTGCTGTCGGGCGAGATCGAGGTGCACTTCGACAACGGCGAGGTGGTGCGCATGGCGAAGGGCGATTCGCTCTACTTCGACAGCCGCCTGGGCCACGCGTACATCAGCGTGAGCCGGCAACTGGCGCGCATCGTCGGCATGACCATCGGTGAGAGCGGGCACATGCAGTCGGCCCGGGAGGGAGAGGGGCGCGCCATGCCGGCACCGGTCGCCCACAAGAGCGAGAGGCCCGTTGCGTCGGCGTTGCCCGTGAAGGCGTCGAGGGGGCAGTCGAAGTCCGCTCGGAAAGCCGCAGCAACAAGGGGCGCATAGCCGCCCTGGGCCGTGTCTCCGATTTGCTCGCCGCGCGAGGCCGCATGGCTATGCTGTGCGCCGTCATCCACTCCAGAGAAAAGACCATGACCTCGCGTCCGCCTTCATTCCCGCTTCGCTCCATGGCCCTGGCCTGCGGCCTCGTGCTCGGCGCCGCTGCCGCCCACGCCGCACCCGACGCGAAGCTGCTCGCCGCCGCCGAGAAGGCGCAGCCCGCGGTGATCGACAACCTCAAGGAGATGGTGTTGATCGAATCGGGCAGCCTGAATGTCGACGGCCTGCTCAAGATGGCCGATGTGGTGGAAGGGCGCCTGAAGGCGGCCGGCTTCAAGACCGAGCGCCGCAAGGCGACGGCCGGCGCGGGCGCCGACATCGTGATCGGCACGCTCAAGGGCACGGGCAAGCGCAAGATCATGCTGCAGGGCCACATGGACACGGTGTACGCGCCGGGCATCCTCGGCAGCCAGCCCTACAAGGTCGACGGCAACCGCATCTACGGTCCCGGCATCGCCGACGACAAGGGCGGCCTCGCGGTCATGCTGGCCTCGCTGAAAATCCTGGCCGATGCCGGCTGGCGCGACTACGACACGCTCACCGTGCTCATGAACCCCGACGAGGAAGTAGGCTCGCTCGGCTCCGGCGAGCTGATCGCGACCATGGCCGACCAGCACGACACGGTGCTGTCCTTCGAGCCGACGGTGGCGAAGTCGGTGGTCAAGGGCGAGTCGCTGCTGCTCGGCGCGGCCGGCATCGCCACCGCCACGCTCGAGGTGAAGGGCCGCGCGTCGCATGCGGGCGCGGCGCCCGAACTGGGCCGCAATGCGCTGTACGAGCTCTCGTACCAGATGCTGCAGACCAAGGACCTCGCCAAGGACATTCCCGGCGCCACGCTCAACTGGACCGTGGCACGCGCCACCGGCCCGCTCAACCAGATCACCGAAAAAGCGCAGGCGCAGGGCGACATCCGCATCACGCAGCCCGGCGCCGAGAAGAAGCTCGCCGAGGCGCTGCAGGCGAAGATCGCGTCGGGCAAGCTGATTCCCGACACCGAGACCACGGTGAAGGTGGAAGTGGGCCGCCCGGCCTTCATCGCGGGCGACAAGGGCCGCGCGCTGGCCGAGAAGGCACAGGCCATCTACAAGGAAATCGACCGCGACCTCGCGCTGACGCCCATGACCGGCGGCGGCACCGACGCGGGCTACGCGGGCCGCTCGGGCAAGGCCACGGTGGTGGAGAGCTTCGGCCTCGCTGGCTTCGGCTACCACGCACGCGACGAGTACATCGAAGCCGACTCGATCGTGCCGCGCCTGTACCTCGTCACGCGCCTGCTGACCGAGATCGGCAAGAACTGAGGCTGCGGATAGGCGCCACCGCGACGGTGCAGTCGAGGCGGCGCGGGCGCGCTACTGCTGCTGTTGCCTCGGGTCGCCGGGGCGGTGCTGCTGGTGTTGCTGTTGCTGCTGGCGTGCCGCGGCAGCGGCCGCCATGCGTTGCTGCTGCTGTTGTTGCTGGGCCTGCTGCTGTTGCTGCATGGCCTGCATCTGCTGTTGTTGCTGTCGCATGCGCGCGGCCTGCTGCTGGGCCTGCTGCTGCGCCTGTTGCTGCGCCTGTTGTTGCCGGCGCATCTGCTCCTGCTGCGCTGCCTGCTGTTGCTGCTGGCGAGCCTGGTTCTGTGCCTGCTGTTGCTGCATGGCCTGCTGGCGCTGGATCTGCTCCTGTTGCCGCTGCGCCTGTTGTTGCGCGCGCGCCTGTTGATCGGCCTGCTGCTGGCGGCGCATCTGCTCCTGCTGACTCTGCTGGTTGCGTGATTGTTCGAGCTGGGCCTGCTGTTGGCGCCGTTGCTCCTGCGCGGCCTGTTGCTGCTGGCGTTGCTGCGCGAGCTGTGCCTGTTGTTGGGCTTGCTGTTGCTGCTGTTGAGGCTGCATCAGGCCTCGCGCCTGGCGAGCCTGCTGGTCGCGCGCCTGCTGCTGGGCCTGTTGCTGCGCCTGTTGTTGCCGGCGCGTCTGCTCCTGCTGCTGCGCCTGCTGTTGCTGCTGGCGGGCCTGGTTCTGTGTCTGCTGTTGCTGCATGGCCTGCTGGCGCCGGACTTGCTCCTGTTGCCGCTGCTGGGCTTGCTGTTGCGCACGAGCCTGTTGTTGTTGCTGTTGGGTGAGCGCGGCCTGCTGCTGGAGGCGTTGTTGCTGCTGTTGCTGTGCCTGCTGTTGCTGCTGGGCGAAGAGGGCCCGCTGCTGTTGCTGCTGCAGTTGCTGCGCGGCCCCCGGGCCCGCTGCGAAATTGGGCGGCGCTCCCGGAGGCAGCGCGCCTCGCGGTCCGGCATTGTTGTTGTAGACATTGACGTTGCGCACGTTGTTGACCACCGTGGTTGAGCGCGAGACGTAGGTGCTGTTGTTGTAGACCACGGCGGGCCGCGCGAAGGCCGGCTGAGGCGCGGGGCCCCGGTCGCGCCAGCGCGGTGCGCCCCAGTTCATGTTCCACGAGTGCCAGCCCCAGTTGTGGCGCTCGAGCGCGGCACCCACGATCACGCCCGTGCCGAAGGCGAGCGCGCCGGCGGCCAGCACCTGGCCGCTGCTGTAGCCCGGCGACACCACCTGGACCGGCGGTGCGTAGGCATAGCCCGGATACACCGGCTGCGGCGCACCGTAGATCACCTCCGGATCGTAGGCGGGAACGTACACCACATCAGGCTGCACGGGCTCGATGGTGATGAACTCCTGCGGCGGCTCGATAACCGCGGGGCCCGCATACACGGGCTGCACGTCGGGCGCGGGCGCATAGTTCGGCGGCGGCGCGGCTGTGACCACGCGCATCTTGTCGTTGTTCTTGAGGCGGCCGGCCTTCGCCGCGCGCTGGCGCATGACCTGGATCGCGTTCATCACGTCGGCCGGGTCGTTGTAGTAGGCCTGCCCGAGCGCCTGGGTCCAAGGGATGTTGCCGGCCATCTGGTCGATGACGGGGCGGAATGCGGTGAGCGACTTCACGCTCGGGTCCCAGGGCTGCTGGTTGGCCGCATCGGCCAGCGGGCCTGCTTTGAGATTGCGGTTCTGCGCGAGCCAATCGTGCGCCGCTGTGATCTGATCGGGGTAGGTGGCGCCGGCCAGGATCTGCGCGACCAGCTTGTCCGGATACAGCGCAATGGGGGCGACCATCTGGTAGAGCTGCTCGGCGCTGGGCGGCGTGTAGGCGGCCTGAACAGGAGCGGCCGTAGGCGGCTGCGTCTGCGGCACGGACGGGGCAGGGATGCCGGTCGCCGGGTCCTGTGCCGAAACAGCGGCAGTGGGCGTGCTCGGGGACTTGTCGCAGCCTGCGAGGACGAGGGCGCCGATGCACAGCGAGATCGTCAACAGCCGCGGGGCGGTGGAGAGATTTTTTGTCATCTGGAGTTCCATGAGGACGCCGGCGTCGTGCCCGGAACTTCTTCAACGGTGCCCGGCTGCAGGCGATGACAGAGCCTGCGCCGTGGATGCAACGGTCTGTGTCGGCTCCCTGCCGTCAAGCCTGTCGGCGCAGAACCACACGGCCCGGAGGCCATCGCCTCCGGTGCCCGATGGCGGCAGCAGCCGCCGGCCTTACTTGGAGCCGCCGGTGTACTTGGTGACGGTGGCCGCGCTCACGTGATAGCCGCTCACGCCCATCATCGAATCGTTGCGCAGGGTCTGCAGCTTGCCGGTGACCCACACGGTGTCCATCGCGCGGAACTTGGCACCCTTCTGCGGCACCACGTGCAGGATCTGGTTGGCCGGCGGCGGCGGCGTGTGGATGCAGGCGCCGAAGTAGGGCACCAGCAGGAACTCGGTGACTTCGCCCTTGGCTTCCTCGAGCGGCACGATGAAGCCGGGGATCTTGATCTCGGTGCCGTTCATCGCGGGGTTGGTCGGTGCGTTGTTCGACACCTCCTGCATCTTCATGAGCAGCTCGTTGGCGCGCGGGTCGCCGTCGTCGAGCGCGCTCAGGTCCATGCCCTTGAACTCCTTGGCCGGGTCCCAGTCCTTGGGCACCAGCTCTTCCCAGGTGATCTGGCGCGGCTGGCCCGGCGTGGCCTTGGCCGGCGTCGCGGGGGTGGCCTTGCCGCCCAGCGGATTGGTGGCGGTGGTGTCCTTGGGGGCGGGCTCCGCGGCCCATGCGGCGGCCGCGAGGCCGGCACCGGCGATCAGCATTGAAAGCCGCATGAAAGCTTTGCTGGTGGAGGTCGCGTGTGTGAAAGGCATGGTTCAAATCCTCGGCGAGAGGCCGTCTGCAAGGGAGAGTCGATAGGCGCGGATGCCGGGCAGCAGGCTCGCCAGCCATCCGGCGACCAGCAGGCTCGCCATCAGCAGCCATTCGTTCAGTGTAGGTTCGGAAAGGCTCAGTGTCAGCCCGAACTGCGACTGCAGCCATGGCGAGAGCAGGGCGATGCCCAGCACCGCCATCACGAGGCCCAGCGCGACGCCCAGCACGGTGACCATCGCGCCTTCGAGCGCGAGCAGGGCCAGCACATGCCGCAGGCCCGCGCCCACGGCACGCAGCACCGCGAGCTCGCGGCGCCGCTCGTTGAGGCCCGCCATCACCACCGACACCAGCCCCGCGAGGCTCACCAGCGCCACCAGCGCAGACATCAGCAGCAGCGCGTTCTCGCCGATGCCGATCACGCTCCACAGCTCGTCGAGCGCCACGCCGGGCAGGATGGCCATCAGCGGCTCGCCGGTGTAGGTCGAGATCCAGCGCTGCACGCCGAACACGGCCGCGCGGTTCTTCAGGCCCACCAGCACGGCTGTCACGTTCTTGGGTGTGAGGTCGAACTTGCGCACCTGCTCCGGCGAGATGTGCACGCCCGGCATCGGCGCGCCGCCCACCCATTCGAGGTGGATGGCCTCCATGGCCGCGAGGCCGATGTGCACCGTGCGGTCGACCGGCGTGCCGGTGCGCGCGAGCACGCCGACCACGGTGAAGGGCTTGTCCGCATGCTCGGCCACGTTGAGCTCGCCGCTGCCGTGCGCGAGCGTGATCTTCTGGCCCACGTGGTAGCCGAGCTTGTCGGCCACCTCGGCGCCCACCACCGCGTCGAACAGCTCGCTGAAGGGCTTGCCCTCGCGCAGCTTCAGCGTCTGCCTGTCGCCGTAGCGGAAGTGCGTGAAGTAGTCGGTGGACGTGGCCAGCACCGCGAAGCCGCGATGCGAATCGCCCAGCGACAGCGGCACCACCCAGTCGACGCCCGGATGCGCCGACAGCGCCTGCACGCTTTTCCACGAGATGTTGTTGGTGGCCGCGCCGATGCGGAACACCGAGTACAGCAGCAGCTGCGTGGAGCCGGTGCGTGCGCCGACGATCAGGTCGGTGCCCGAGACGGACGATGCGAAGTTCTCGCGCAGCTCGGTGCGGATGCGTTCCACGCCCAGCAGCAGGAATGTGGAGAGCGCGATGGAGAACACCGTCAGCGCGAGCGTGAAGCGCCGGTTCCAGGCGCTGCGCCATGCAATGGAGAAGAGCGCTTTCATGCATCCACCGCCATCGCGCTGGTGGCGGCGCGGTTGATCTCGGGCAGCAGCACATGCCGCGCGAAGCGCTGCGCGATGCGTTGGTCGTGGCTCACGAACACGAGCGCGCTGTGGTGCTCGGCGCAGGCCGTGAGCAGCACGTCGAGAAAGGCTTCGCGCCGGTCCTCGTCGAGCGCGGAGGTGGGCTCGTCGGCGATCACCACCTCGGGCTGGCCGATGAGTGCGCGCGCCGCGGCCACGCGCTGCTGCTGGCCCACGGAGAGCTGCAGCGCCTGGCGGTTCCACAGGTTGCGGTCCAGGCCCATCTGGTCGAGCAGGTGTTCGGCTTCGCCACGCGAGCTGCCGTTGCGCGATGCATTGGCCTCGCGCCGCTGCGAGAAGCGGCAGGGCAGCAGCACGTTGTCGATCACGCTCAGGTAAGGCAGAAGATTGAACTGCTGGAAGATGTAGCCCACGTGCGCCACGCGGCTGCGGTCGCGCTGCGTGCCCGAGAGCTTCGACCAGTCGTGGCCCAGCAGCGTGACACGGCCTTCGTCGGCCACCAGCACGCCGGCCAGCAGCGAAAGCAGCGTGCTCTTGCCGCAGCCGCTGGGCCCATGCAGGAACACCGACTCGCCTGCCGAGATGCGAAAGGCCTCGATGTCGATGCACGGGGCCTTGGCCGAAGGCCATGTGAAGCGCAGCGCCTCGGCCGCGAGCACGACGCGCAGGGCCGAGGAGGCCTGCGCCGAAGGGAGGTCGCTCACGGCGTCACTTGCCCCAGCTCAGGCGTGCGGGCTGGGCCGCCTGCGCGCCGGCGGGGCGCTTGAGCTGGCGCTTGAACTGGCCCTGCGCGGTGGCGATCTGCGAGTCGATCTGGCGCAGGCCCTTGAAGGCGCCGAACAGGTTCAGGTCGATGAACTTCGCGGCGGCCGCGTTGGTGCAGTTGAAGGAGAAGGTGGCGTCGAGGTCGGCGTGGCCGACGGGCTCGTTGGGGTCGGGGTTGCCGAGACCCAGCGCGCCGGAACGCAGGTCGACCGGGCCCAGCTTGCAGTTGGCGGCGGGGTCGACGATGAAGAGCTTGTCGGCCGCGCGCAGCTGGGCGACGGCGTCTTCGACGATCTTCTTCTCGGCATCGGTCTTGGGTGCGCGCTCGAAGCCCACGATGTTGTCGAGCGGGGATTCCATGTCGATCACCACCGTGGGGCCGTCGACGGCCACGTCGAGCTTGAGCTGGCCGTGCACGTGGGCGTGCTGCTGCTGGGCCTGGGCGGTGAGGAACGGTGCTGCCGCGAGGAGCGCGGCTGCGATTGCGAGACCGGTGGTGCGTCGGAGTCGGATGTGCTTCATGGTTCAGCGCCTTGCCGGGTCGGCAGCCCCGGCGTGTTGCTCCATTCGCTCCAGCTGCCGGCATAGAGCGCGGTCGTCCCGAATCCCGCGATCTGCATGGCGAGCAGGTTTGGCACGGCGCTCACGCCGCTGCCGCACTGGTGGACGACTGTCGCCGCATCACGTCCCGCGAGCAGCGCTTCGAACTCGGCACGCAATTGCGATGCCGGCTTGAACTTGCCGTCGGGACCGATGTTGTCGGCGAAAGGCCGGTTCAGGGCCCCGGGGATGTGACCGGCGATCGGGTCCAGAGGTTCCACCTCGCCGCGGTAACGCGCACCGGCGCGTGCGTCGATCAGGTTCTGGTCAGGCTGGCCGAGCCGGCGCAACACTGTTTCGGTGGTCACGAGCTTCGCGATGGGCTCGCCCGCGACGAAGTTCGACTGGAAGCGGGCTGGCTCCTCGCGGCCGGTGACCTCGCCGCCAGCGGCCTGCCAGGCCTGCAGTCCGCCGTCGAGCACGGCCACCGCGTCGTGGCCCATCCACTTGAGCATCCACCACAGGCGGCCGCAGTAGTTGGCGCCGTTGCGGTCGTACACCACGGCCTGCATGTCGTTGGCGAAGCCGATGCCGGAGAGCCACGCCGCGAACTTCTCGCGGCTGGGCAGCGGGTGGCGTCCGCCCGATGCGGGCACGCCGTCCTCCTGCGCCACGACGACTTCGCCATGCGCGCCGGGGGCGCCGTGCTTGGCGCTGAGGTCGGTGTCGAGGTTGGCGTAGAGAGCGCCCGGAATGTGTGCAGTCGCGTACTGCTGCGCGCCGGCTTCGGGCTTCATCAGGTCGAAGCTGCAGTCGAACACCATGAAAGGCTTGCCGCTGGCCTGCAGCTGCTGCAGCTGCTCGGCGGAGATGAGGGTGTCGTACATGGCGCTTGCTCCTTGGGGAATCTGGAAATGCACGCTGCCTGCTTCAGTGTTCCTCGGCCGGGGCCTTGGGCACGGCCCGTTGTCGCAACACTGTTGCAGCAATGCCGCTCGCGATGATAAGGGTCATGCCCGCCCAGCCGGCCGCGTCGATCCGGTCATCGAACAGCACGACGCCGTAGAACGCGGCGAACACGATGCCCGAATACTGCAGGTTCGCAACCACCAGCGTGCCGGCCTGTGTCTTGGCGGTGGCGTAGGCGCGCGTCATGCACAGCTGGCCGAGCGCGGCGAGCAGGCCGATGGGCAGCAGCCACAGCGCATGCTCCCACGTCCAGGAAGTGCCGCCCGAAAAACCGGTGAACGTGGTGGCGATGGCGCCGGCCACGGCCGAGCCGACCGCGAAGTAGAAGACGGTACGCAGTTCGGGCTCGCCGATGCGCGACAGCGCCACCACCTGCATGTAGGCGAAGGCGGCCGTCAGCCCCGACAGCAGTCCCAGCAGGCCCGCGAAACCCTCGTTGCCGTTCACGCTGGGCTTGAGCATGAGCACCACGCCGACGAAGCCTGCGAGCACCGTCATCGCCAGCGCGCCCTGCAGCGGCGGGCGCTCCACGCGGCCGTCGCGACCGGGCACGGGCACCCAGGCCAGCAGCGCGCCGCCGACCAGGAAGGCCGCGACCCACACGCTGCTCATGTAGTTGAGCGTGACGGCGGTGGCCAGCGGCATGTGGGCGATGGCATAGAACCACGCACCCAGCGACACCACGCCGATGGTGCTGCGCCAGGCGTGCATGCCGGGGTAGCGCGTGGCCAGCGACACGCCGCGGTTGCGGGCCAGCAGCCAGAGGAAGACGATGCCGATCAGGCCGCGCCCGAGCACCATCTCGCCGCTGTTGAACCACGCCGAGGCGACTTTCACGACCACGCTCATCGTGGCGAACAAAAAGGCCCCCAGCACCATCCACAGCGCTTGCACTATTGGTTCTCCCCCAGGCTTCGCGCACTTCGTGTCGCTTCTCCTACCCCCTCACCGGGGGCAACACCAACGGCCCGGCAAAGCCGGTTCCGTGGTGTTCCTGGAACACCCGTCGATGCGGCAGCCATCGGCTCAGGCGTTCTGCATCGCGCTGCGGTACCACTCGTGGAACTGCTGCATGCCGTCTTCCATCGGGCTCTGGTAGGGGCCGGTCTCGTTGTCGCCGCGCAGCATCAGCGCGCGGCGCCCGGCATCCATGCGCTCGGCGATCTCGTCGTCTTCCACGCAGGTCTCCATGTAGGCGGCCTGCTGGGCCTCGACGAACTCGCGCTCGAAGGCGACGATTTCCTCGGGGTAGAAGAACTCGACCATGTTGAGCGTCTTCGTCGGGCTCACGGGGTGCAGGGTCGACACCGTGAGCACGTGCGGATACCACTCGACCATCACGTGCGGGTAGTAGGTCAGCCAGATGGCGCCGTACTTCGGCGGCTTGCCCTCGCGGTACTTGAGCAGCTGCTCCTGCCACTTCTGGTAGACCGGGCTGCCCGCGCGGCCCAGGCGGTTGGCCACGCCCACCGTCTGCACCGAATAGCGCGGCTTGAACTCCCAGCGCAGGTCGTCGCAGGTGACGAAGCTGCCCAGGCCGGGGTGGAAGGGGCCGACGTGGTAGTCCTCGAGGTAGACCTCGATGAAGGTCTTCCAGTTGTAGTTGCACTCGTGCAGCTCGACGCGGTCGAGCGCGTAGCCCGAGAAGTCGAGGTCGGCCTGCGGGCCGAGGCCGGCCATGTCGGCCGCCACGTCGGGGCCAGAGCCGTCGGGGTTCTTCTCGAACAGCAGGCCGTTCCACTCGGTGAGCGGGTAGTTATGCAGATTCAGGCAGGGGTCCTGCTCGAAGTGGGGGGCGCCGATCAGCGTGCCGGTGGTGCGCGGGTCGCTCGCGGCGTAGGTCCAGCGGTGCAGCGGGCACACGATGTTGCCGCCGGACTGGCTCTCGAGCTGGCCCCGGCCCTTCAGGATCAGGGCCTGGCGGTGGCGGCAGACGTTCGAAATCAGTTCCACGCCCTTGGGCGTGTGGACGAGCGCACGGCCCTGGTGCTCCTGGGGCAGGGTGTGGAAGTCGCCCATCTCGGGCACGGCCAGGCGATGGCCGACATAGCGGGGCCCTCGCGAGAAAAGGTTCTGCATCTCGCGGGCGAAGAGCGCCTCGTCGAAATACGCGGAAACTGGAAGTTGGCTCGCGGCCTGCTGCAGTTGAAGACTTAAATCAGACATGGAGGACCTGACCAAGCTCCCCACAGGGAGAAAAGGAAGAAAAGAACGGAAGGCGCCGCCAGGAGGATTCGGCTGCCCGGAGCAGTGTTGAACGTCGTCAACGAGAGAAGTTCGCATTGTACCCGGGGCCATTTTTTTGGCCTCCCGGCTTCCCGCGGCATTTCGCAATGTGCGATAGGTCTCCGCAAGGGCGAGGGGCGGCCCGCCCGCCACTTGTTCCGGTCACGGTCCTAAAATGCCTCGTTTCACCCACGTTTCGCTTGCATGCCCAAGGTGCCTCCCCCTTCCTCGTCCAGCCCGGCGGCAACGCCCGACACGGGTCCGATGCCAGCCAGTTACGAAGCCGGGCTCCAGGAACTGGAGCAACTGGTGGCGGAACTCGAGTCGGGCCAGCTTCCGCTGGACCAGCTGCTAGTCAGCTACCAGCGCGGCGCGGCGCTGCTGGCCTTCTGCCGCGACAAGCTGCAGGCGGTCGAAGACCAGATCAAGGTGCTCGATTCGGGCAGCCTGAAGGTCTGGACGCCTGAATGAGCGCCGCCACGCTGAATTCCGCGCCCTGGGACGCCCGCACGCTTGCCGGCTGGAGCGAACCCCACCTGGCGAATGTCGAATCTGCGCTGTCGCGCTGGGTCGGTGTCGATGCCCCTGTGCTGCTGGGCGACGCCATGCGCTACGCCGTGCTCGACGGCGGCAAGCGCCTGCGGCCGCTGCTGGTGCTGGCCGCCAGCGAGGCCGTTGGCGGCAATGCTGCCGCCGCTCTGCGCGCAGCCTGCGCCACCGAGTTGATCCACGCCTATTCGCTGGTGCACGACGACTTGCCGTGCATGGACAACGACGTGCTGCGCCGTGGCAAGCCCACGGTGCACGTCAAGTTCGGCGAGGCCGATGCCCTGCTGGCCGGCGACGCCCTGCAGGCCCTGGCCTTCGAACTGCTCACCCCCGAGGGCGATGAAATTCCCGCCGCCACCCAGGCCCTGCTGTGCCGACTGCTCGCGCGCGCCGCGGGCAGCCAGGGCATGGCTGGCGGCCAGGCCATCGACCTGGCCAGCGTCGGCATCGCCTTGAACGAAGCGCAGCTGCGCGAGATGCACCGCCTGAAGACCGGCGCGCTGCTGCAGGGCAGCGTCGAGATGGGCGCCGCCTGCGGCACGGTGAGCGCCGCGGCGCTGGCCGCGCTGCGCGACTACGGCGCGGCCATCGGCCTCGCGTTCCAGGTGGTCGACGACATCCTCGATGTCACGGCCGACTCGCAGACCCTCGGCAAGACCGCCGGCAAGGACGCCGCGGCCGACAAGCCCACCTACGTGTCGCTGCTCGGCCTCGACGGCGCCCGCGCCCAGGCCCGCCAGCTGCTGGCCGACGCGCTCGCCGCACTGGAGCGCAGCGGCCTGGCCGATACCGCGGCGTTGCGCGCGCTGGCCCACATGGTCGTCGACCGCGATCGCTGAGAGAAAAGAACAAACCTCCCCCATGGCTGCTCCGCTGCTTCCCACACTCCACGACCCTTCGCCCATCCGCAAATACGACCGGGCCCAGCTGCGCCAGCTGTCCGACGAGGTGCGCGCCTGCGTGCTCGACAACGTCTCCCGCACCGGCGGCCACCTGAGCTCGAACCTGGGCACGGTGGAACTGACGGTCGCGCTGCACCACGTGTTCAACACGCCGCACGACCGGCTCGTGTGGGACGTGGGCCACCAGACCTATCCGCACAAGATCCTCACGGGGCGGCGCGAGCGCATGCCCACGCTGCGGCAGATCGGCGGCATCTCGGGCTTTCCGCAGCGCACCGAGAGCGAGTACGACACCTTCGGTACCGCCCACTCGTCGACCAGCATCTCGGCCGCCCTCGGCATGGCCATGGCCGCCAAGCAGAAGGGCGAGGACCGCCACACGGTGGCCATCATCGGCGACGGCGCGCTCACGGCCGGCATGGCCTTCGAGGCGCTGAACAACGCGGGCGTGTGCGACTGCAAGCTGCTGGTGATCCTGAACGACAACGACATGTCGATCAGCCCGCCGGTGGGTGCGCTCAACCGCTACCTCGCGCAGCTGATGAGCGGCAACTTCTACGCCGCCGCCAAGAACGTCGGCAAGAGCGTGCTGCGCAACGCGCCGCCGCTGTTCGAGCTGGCCAAGCGGCTGGAGCAGCATGCCAAGGGCATGGTGGTGCCGGCCACGCTGTTCGAGCAGTTCGGCTTCAACTACGTGGGCCCCATCGACGGCCACGACATCGATTCGCTGGTGCCCACGCTGGAGAACCTCAGGCACCTCGACGGCCCGCAGTTCCTGCACGTGGTCACGAAGAAGGGCCAGGGCTACAAGCTGGCCGAGGCCGACCCCGTGGCGTACCACGGCCCCGGCAAGTTCGATCCGCAGGTCGGGCTGGTCAAGCCGGCTTCGGCGCCCAAGCAGACCTTCACGCAGGTGTTCGGCCAGTGGCTGTGCGACACCGCAGCCGCGGACGGCCGTCTCGTGGGCATCACGCCCGCGATGCGCGAGGGCTCCGGGCTCGTCGAATTCGAGAAGCGCTTTCCGGACCGCTACTACGACGTTGGTATCGCCGAGCAGCATGCCGTGACCTTCGCCGCCGGCCTGGCCTGCGAGGGGCTGAAGCCGGTGGTCGCGATCTATTCGACCTTCCTGCAGCGCGCCTACGACCAGCTCATCCACGACGTGGCGATCCAGAACCTGCCGGTGGTGTTCGCGCTCGACCGCGCGGGCCTCGTCGGTGCCGACGGTGCGACGCATGCGGGCGCCTATGACATCCCGTTCCTGCGCTGCATTCCGAACATGAGCATCGCCTGCCCGGCCGACGAGCGCGAAACCCGCCAGCTGCTGACGAGCGCCTACGAGCAGAGCCACCCTGTGGCGGTGCGCTATCCGCGCGGCTCGGGTGCCGGCGCGGCGCCGCATCTCACGCTCGACGCGCTGCCCTTCGGCAAGGGCGAGATCCGCCGCGAGGGCAAGGGCATCGCCATCCTCGCCTTCGGCACGCTGCTGTACCCGGCGCTCACGGCGGCCGAGTCGCTCGATGCAACCGTGGTCAACATGCGCTGGGCCAAGCCGCTCGATGTCGAGCTGCTGCTGAAGGTCGCGGGCACGCACGATGCCATCGTGACGCTGGAAGAGGGCGCGATCATGGGCGGCGCGGGCAGCGCGGTGCTCGAGGCGCTGCAGGCCGCCGGCGTGCAGAAGCCGGTGCTGCAGCTGGGCCTGCCCGACCGCTTCATCGAGCATGGCGATCCGGCCAGGTTGCTTGCCTCCATCGGGTTGGACTCGATCGGCATCGAGGCGTCGATCCGCGAGCGCTTCGTTCGCGCCAGCAGCAACAGCGCAGGGTAAACCCGCCCCGGGGCGTGTAAGCGCGTTTTTACAATCCCCGGGACTTACACAAAAGTCCCCAACGCGGTCACAAGCCGCGTTTCGTTTTTTCAAAGAACTCGGAGAGCTATCTAATGGATCGTCGTTCCCTCATCAAAAACGCCGGCATTGCGGGCGTTCTGGCTGCCGGCATCGCACCCGCGGTTCACGCGCAAGCCGCCGTCCGCTGGCGCCTGGCGTCGAGCTTTCCCAAGTCGCTGGACACCATCTTCGGCACCGCCGAGGTGTTCGCGAAGAGCGTCAGCGACATGACGGGCGGCAAGTTCCAGATTTCCGTTCATGCCGGCGGCGAGCTGATGCCCGCGTTCGGCGTGGTCGACGGCGTGCAGAACGCCTCGGTCGAGATGGCCCACACGGCCCCGTACTACTTCTACGGCAAGGACCCGACCTTCTGCCTGGGCTGCGCGGTGCCCTTCGGCATGAACACCCGCCAGCAGAACGCCTGGATGTACGAAGGCAACGGCCTGAAGCTGATGCGCGCCTTCTACGCCAAGTACAACATCATGAACCTGCCGGGCGGCAACACGGGCGCGCAGATGGGCGGCTGGTTCCGCAAGGAGATCAAGTCGGTCGCCGACCTGAAGGGCCTGAAGTTCCGCACCAACCCGTTCGCCGGCAAGGTGCTCGAGCCCTTCGGCGTGATCCCGCAATCCATTCCCGGCGCCGACCTGTACCCCGCGCTCGAGAAGGGCACGCTGGACGGCCTGGAGTGGGTCGGCCCCTACGACGACCAGAAGCTGGGCTTCAACAAGATCGCCCCGTTCTACTACTACCCCGGCTGGTGGGAAGGCGGCCCCGAGCTGGACTTCTACATCAACACCAAGGCGTGGGAAGGCCTGTCGGCCGAGTACAAGGCGATCGTCGAGGCGGCTGCCGCGCACGCCAACATCACAATGACGGCCAAGTACGACTCGAAGAACCCGATCGCGCTGAAACAGCTCGTGGGCTCGGGCACCAAGCTGCGTCCGTTCTCGCAGGACGTCATGAACGCCGCCTTCAAGTCGGCCCAGCAGATCTACTCGGACCTGAACAACACCAACCCCGAGTGGAAGAAGATCTACGGCGACTGGTCGAAATTCCTGGCCGACCAGAACGCCTGGTTCCGCTATACCGAAGGCACCTTCGACCGCTTCATGCAGCAGCAGAAGCTGTAAGAGGTCTCGCCTCGTCGAACAGGAAGCCCTGCCGGTCCCGGCGGGGCTTTTTTTCGTCGATGCGCAGCTTTCCACTTTCCAGCAGGTCCCGCCCGATGCTCCGAACGTCGTCCTTCGCCGCGTTGCTCTTCATGGCCGCGCTTGCTCCGGCCGCCCAGGCCGCTGGCGGCACGGGCATCTACACGCTGCCGTGGAACACGCCCGGCGAGGTGCTGGAGTACCGCTCCTGCGGCTGCGGCGATTCGTGCTGGGTGGCCGAGCTGCGCGATGCGCGCACGAAGACGCTGAAGGGCCGGCTGCGCTGCGATTGCGAGCGGCTCCACGCGACGGTGGGTCCGAAGGGCAAGGAGAGGGCGCAGGCCGCCATTTGCCCGGCCGGTGAGGGCGCCGGCAAGCCGCAGGCCGTCGGCGAAGCGATGCGGCTGCTGCTGCGCCGATAGGGTTCGCTATGCCTGCGGCGGCGCAGGCGGAATGGTCCGCTTCGCCACCTGCTCGCCGAAGGCCACGAGCACGGCCGCATCGGCTGAATGGAACCATGTCATGCCGCCGAAGCGCCGGCGCACCAGCAGGCGCGGCGCGATCACGCGCTCCAGCATGCGGATGTGCACCAGCTTCAGCTGTGCCACTTCCTGCGCGCTCACGCGCTTGTCCCAGAGCCATGTCTGCACCAGCACGTCGCCCTCGAGCCGGGTGCGGCTGTAGACGATCCAGTAGCCGACCCACACCACGCACAGCGCCGCGACGCCCATCACCACCAGCGCGCTGGCCGACCAATCGGCCGTGCGCAGCGAGGGCAGGCTCCAGATCGCGAATGCGAAGAGATCGATGACGAGCACCACCGCCAGCGTGCGCAGCAGCGGCGGGAAGGCGGGGCTTTCGATGATGCCCCCGGCCGTGTCGTTGCCGGGGCTGTTGTCGTCGTCTTGTTGTTTTGGTTCTTCAGCCGGGCCGTGGGCTTGGTCGCTCACGGCTTGGTGGCTTCACCGGAAGCCGGTGGCGCATCGGTGGACGGCGGCGGTGTGGAGGGTTCGTCCTTCTTCTCGTTGCCGAACGGGTCTTCCATGTTCACGCCGTTGTTCTCGGGCGAGGTTGGCTGCTCTTCCACCGGCATGTCGAGGTTGACCTTGTCGATGTCGACGACCTTTTCCTTCTCGAGGAACACGGTGACCGTCTGCGGGAAGAAGATCACGATGGCCACCAGCAGCAGCTGCATCGCCACCCAAGGCACCGCGCCCAGGTAGATGTCGCGCGATTCCACCTTCTTGGGCAGCGCCCCGTTCTTGAAGAGCGTGTCCGCTATGCCGCGCAGGTAGAACAGCGCGAAGCCGAAGGGCGGGTGCATGAACGAGGTCTGCATGTTCACGCACAGCAGCACGCCGAACCACACCATGTCGATGCCCAGCTTGTGGGCCACCGGGCCCAGCAGCGGCAGGATGATGAAGGCGATCTCGAAGAAGTCGAGGAAGAACGCGAGGAAGAACACGAAGATGTTCACCGCGATCAGGAAGCCGACCTGCCCGCCGGGCAGGCCCGAGAGCATGTGCTCGATCCACTTGGCGCCGTCCACGCCCTGGAACACCAGCGAGAACACGCGCGAGCCGATCAGGATGAACACCACCATGGCCGTCAGGCGCATGGTGCCTTCCATGGCGTCCTTCAGCAGCTGCCAGTTCAGGCGGCGGTGGATCAGCGCCAGCACCAGCGAGCCCACCGCGCCCATGGCGCCCGCTTCGGTCGGCGTGGCGATGGCCTTGTCCATGAAAGGCAGGCCGCCCATCGAGCCGAGCACCGCGAAGATCAGGATGGCCGAGGGAATGATGCCGCGCAGGCACTTGCCCCATAGCGCCCAGCCGTTGAGCGTGCGCGCGCTGGCCGGCAGGCCCGGCACGTAACTCGGGTAGAGGCGCCCGACCAGGAAGGTGTAGATCGCGAAGATCAGCACCTGCAGGATCGAGGGGCCCCATGCGCCCTTGTACATCTGGCCCACGTCGGTGCCGAGCTGGTCGGCCATGACGATCAGCACCAGCGACGGCGGCACCAGCTGCGTGATGGTGCCCGAGGCCGCCAGCACGCCGGTGGAGTAGCGCATGTTGTAGCCGTAGCGCATCATGATCGGCAGCGAGATCATCGCCATCGCGATCACCTGGCCGGCCACCGTGCCGGTGATGGCGCCGAGGATGAAGCCCACGATGATCACCGAGTAGCCGAGGCCGCCGCGCACCGGGCCGAAGAGCTGGCCCATGGAGTCGAGCATGTCCTCGGCCAGCCCGCATTTCTCCAGTACCGCTCCCATCAATGTGAAGAACGGGATGGCGAGCAGCGTTTCGTTGGAGAGGATGCCGAAGACGTTCAGCGGCAGGTTGGCCATGAAGCCGGCCGGGAACCAGCCCATCTCGATGGCGAAGAAGCCGCAGATCAGGCCGAGGGCCGAGAGCGAGAACGCGACCGGGAAGCCGATCAGCATGATCACCACGAGCCCCGCGAACATGATCGGGGCGAAATTTTCCATGTGCATTTCTACTTGTCCTGCGGTGCGGGAGAGGGCGAAGGCGTGAGGGCGCGGGGAACTGCGCCCGTCACTGCACCGGCTTCTCGTAGTGCGTGTCCATCTCGATCAGGCCGCGCAGGTAGGCGATGCGCTTGATGATTTCCGAGACGCCCTGCAGGAACATCGCCGCGAAGCCCACCGGCATCAGCAGCGCGGCGGGCCAGCGGATGAGGCCGCCGATGTTGCCCGACATCTCGCCCGTGACCCACATGTTCCAGAAGAAGGGCCAGGTGAGGTAGGTGAAGAGGCCCATCACCGGAAGCAGGAAGAAGATCAGGCCGAACAGGTCCACGTAGACCGGCCCGTAGCCCTTGAGCTTGCCGTAGATGATGTCCACGCGCACGTGCTCGTTGAAGCGCAGCACCACGGGGGCGCCCAGCATCACGGTGGCGGCGAACAGGTACCACTGGATCTCCAGCCAGGCGTTGCTGCTGAAATCGAGCCCATAGCGGATGAGTGCGTTGCCGGCCGAGATGAGCGATGCCGCGAGGACGGCGTAGCCGGCGATCTTGCCGAGTTTTTCGCTGATCCAGTCCATGCCGGTCGCGAACTTGAGGAATGCAGACAAGGGGGTGTCTCCCACGAATCCCGATGATGGAGCGCCGGCCCCTGGTGGGGGCTGCGCAAAGCCCGCGATGTTACCCCGGTGAACCTTTGTATTGCCTTGCAACCGGGGGCGGGGTTTACCCGGAATGCGGGCCCACCTGGCCGGCCGGGCGACGGGCCGGTCGCCATAATCTTCCATGTCCTCGCGCCTTCCGCCTTCCACGCCCTCGGGCGCCGCTGGCCAGCCCCATTCCATCGATTCGCCCGACATGTGCCGGGCCGGGCGCGAGCTCCTGTCGCTGGCGTTGATCGACGCGCGCAACCACACGCTGCACTTGCTGTCGCTCTATGAGCAGGCGCTCGGAGCCGAGGCCCTGGCCCTGCCGCCCGCGCCCGGAGAGGAAGACGTGGTGCCTCCGGTCTGGCTGGCGGGCCATATCGGCTGGTTCGCCGAATGGTGGATAGGGCGCAACACCCAGCGGGCCTTCGGCGCCGACTGCCCCGTGCGGCCCACGCGGCTGGCCGCCATCGACCCCGGCGCCGACGGCTGGTGGAACCCGGCCCAGGTCGGCCCCGGCCACCACTGGCCGGCCGATCTGCCCGACCTCGCCCAGACCAAGGCCTACCTGCTCGAGACGCTGGAAAGCACCCTCGAACTGCTCGACAACGCCGCCGAGACCGACGCCGGCCTCTACTTCTACCGCCTCGCGCTGTTTCACGAAGACATGCGCGGCGAGCAGTTCGTGGTGATGGCGCAGACGCTGGGCCTGCCCCTGGGCGTCGAGCAGGCGCCCATGGCTGTCACGCGCGAGCCGCTGCTGCTGCCGGCCACGCGCTGGGAGCTGGGCATGCCCGAAAGCGGCTTCGCCTTCGCGCAGGAGCGCGCGGCGCACCGGGTGGACGTGCCCGAATTCGAGATCGACGCCCAGCCCGTCACCTGGAACCAGTACGTCGAATTCGTCGAGGATGGCGGCTACGACCGCGAGGAGCTCTGGCATGGCGAAGGCTGGCGCTGGCTCTCGGCGCAGATCGAGGGCCGGCGCGGGCCGCGCCATATCGAGCAGATCGGCGCGGCGCGCAATGGCACGGGCGGCTCGGTGCTGCAGCAGCGCTTTGGCGCTACCGTGCGCGCGGCCGGCCATCACAGCGCCGTGCACCTGAGCTGGTGGGAGGCCGACGCCTGGGCGCGCTGGGCCGGCCGTCGCGTGGCGACCGAGGTCGAATGGGAGATCGCCGCCCATACGGCGGCGCGCCGCGGCTTCCGCTGGGCCGACGTGCACGAGTGGACTTCGGGCACTCTGCAGCCCTGGCCCGGCTACCGGGCCGATCCGTGGAGCGCGGGCACCGAGTTCGATCCGGCCGCTGCCTTCGGCCGGGCGCGCGTGCTGCGCGGCGCTTCGTTCGCGACACGTGCCCGTTTGCGGTCGCTGCGCCGCCGCGGCTTCGCGCTGCCGGAGCGCGACGACGGCTTCTTCGGCTTCCGGACCTGCGCTCTCTGACCCGGCGTCAGGGCACTCAGCGCTCCCCGCCGGCCTCGGAGGCCAGAGGCGGCGCCACTTCCTCCAGCGGCTTGCGTTCCGCGTCGGCCGCATGGCGCAGCGCCAGCAGCCCCGCCACGATGACCAGCCCCGCGCCGATGCAGTAGCCCACCATCACCGCGCCGCGGCTGCCGGTCTCGATCAGCAGGCCGAACAGCAGCGGCGCGGCGAAGCCGCCCGCGCCCATGCCCACCGCGTAGAAGATGGCGATGGCGATCGCGCGCATCTCCAGCGGAAACACCTCGCTCACCGTGAGGTACGCCGAACTCGCCGCCGCCGATGCCAGGAAGAACACTGCCGACCAGCACAACGCCTGCCCGCGCGCGTCGAGCCAGCCCTGCATGAAGGCCCAACCGGTCAGCGCGAGGCCGACGCCCGCGAGCACATAGGTCGCCGCGATCATGCGGCGCCGGCCCACGGTGTCGAACAGCGGCCCCAGCAGCAGCGGCCCGAGCACGTTGCCCAGCGCGAACGGAAAGATGTAGAGCGCCACGTTGCCTTCGGGCACGGCGTAGAAGCGGGTGAGCACGAGCGCGTAGGTGAAGAAGATCGCGTTGTAGAAGAAGGCCTGCGAAATCATCAGCGCCAGCGCGACGACGCTGCGCTGCGGGTAGCGCTGAAACAGCACCCGGGCCACTTGGCGCATCGGCGGGCTGTTCGGGCGCGCGGCCGTGTAGTTCACGACGAAGCCCTGCGGCGCGGGCAGCGGGCCGTGCTGCGCCTCGACTTCGGCTTCGATGCGATCGACGATGCGCTTCGCCTCGTCGGCCCGCCCGTGCGCCACCAGCCACCGCGGACTCTCGGGCACGTGGCGCCGCACCAGCAGGATGGCTACCGCCAGCACCGCCCCCAGCGCGAAGCCGGCGCGCCACCCCCACACCGGCCCGATCACGCGCGCGTCGAGCAGCACGAGGCTGAGCGCCGCACCCAGCGCGGCACCGATCCAGAAGCTGCCGTTGATCGCGAGGTTCACGCGCCCGCGCACCCGCGCCGGAATCAGTTCGTCGATGGCCGAGTTGATGGCCGCGTACTCCCCGCCGATGCCCAGCCCGGTGATGAAGCGGAACAGCGCGAAGAAGGCGAAGTTCGGCGAGAAGGCCGTCGCCAGCGTGCCGACGGTGTAGACCGCGAGCGTGATGAGAAAGAGCTTCTTGCGCCCGAGCCGGTCGGTCATCCGGCCGAAGAGCAGGGCGCCGAGCACCGCGCCCGCGACATACACCGAGCCCGACAGCCCGATCTCGCCGGCTGTGAGCCCGAGCGTGTCGGGCCGCTCCAGCACCGCGCCGATGGAGCCCACCAGCGTGACCTCCAGCCCGTCGAGCACCCAGGCCACGCCCAGCGCGATGACCACGCGCCAGTGCCAGCGCGACCACGGCAGGCGGTCGAGGCGGGCGGGGATGTCTGTTTGGAGCGTTGTCATCGGCAGCCCGGCAGATTCTGGGAATCCGCGGGCCGCCGGGGTGTAGGACCGTGCCGCTGCAGGGCCGTCGCCTGCCGGCGAGTTAACGCTAAAGGCTCAGGCTGTCTCGGCCAGCGCGTCCGCCAGCGCGTTCACCATGCGGTCGATCTCGGCCTTCTCCGCGATGAAGGGCGGGGCGAGCTGGATGGTGTCGCCGCCGTAGCGCACGTAGAAGCCCTTCTTCCAGCAGTTCATCGCGATCTCGTACGGGCGCCGCGCGGGCTCGCCCGGCAGGGCGGCGATGGTCAGGCCGGCGGCCAGGCCGTAGTTGCGGATGTCGGTCACGTGCTTGCTGCCCTTCAGGCTGTGCACTGCGTTCTCGAAGTGCGGCGCCAATGCCTGCACGCGGCCGATCATGTCTTCTTTCTTCAGCACGTCGAGCGCGGCGATGCCGGCGGCGCAGGCCACCGGGTGCGCGCTGTAGGTGTAGCCGTGCGGGAACTCGAGCATGTAGTCGGGGCCGCCCGCCGCCATGAAGGTGTCGTAGATGTCCTTGCTGGCCACCACCGCGCCCATGGGCTGCGCGCCGTTGGTGATCTGCTTGGCGATGTTCATGATGTCGGGCGTCACGCCGAAGGCCTCGGCGCCGGTGAGCGCGCCGCAGCGGCCGAAGCCGGTGATGACCTCGTCGAAGATCAAGAGGATGTTGTTGGCGGTGCAGATCTCGCGCAGGCGCTTGAGGTATCCCTTGGGCGGGATCACCACGCCGGCCGAGCCCGCGAAGGGCTCGACGATCACGGCCGCGATGTTCGATGCGTCGTGCAGCGCGATGATGTCGAGCAGGCGGTCGGCCAGTTCGACGCCGTTGTCGGCCATGCCGCGCGTGAAGGCGTTCGAGGCGAGCTGCGTGTGCGGCAGGTGGTCGGCCTCGACGCCCTGGCCGAAGAGCTTGCGGTTGGCCGCGATGCCGCCGACCGAGATGCCGCCGTAGTTGACGCCGTGGTAGCCCTTCTCGCGGCCGATCAGGCGGGTCTTGCTCGCCTGGCCCTTGGTGCGCC